>Ga0181520_10003175_pt1 | contig 29176 bp, 23 predicted proteins | sample PEATcosm2014_Bin_29_FD_132451 | JGI IMG/M metagenome (GOLD analysis project Ga0181520, IMG submission 132451) | Peatland microbial communities from MTU Mesocosm Facility, Houghton, MI, USA - PEATcosm2014_Bin02_30_metaG | ecosystem: Environmental > Terrestrial > Soil > Wetlands > Peat | place...
GGCTAAAGATTTGCTGATAGCCCCTTACGGATGGGATGCATGGTGGGTTGATCAATGCGAACCGGATAATGGTACATTACTGGATGCACGAAGACAAGCTGATTTTGCAATTGGTAAAGGGATCGATTATTTCAATACTTATTCGCTGATGCATTCGGAAGGCTTATATAAAAACTGGAGAACCAATATTCCGGGCAAACGTGCATTTTTCCTTATACGGCAATCCTTCGCAGGCGAACAGCGGAATGCTGCTACTTTGTGGTCGTCTGATATAACATGTACTTTCCATTCATATAAAATTCAAGTTCCGCAAGCATTAAATGCTTGTGTAACCGGAATACCCTATTGGACGTCGGATATCGGCGGCTACCATCTGGATTGGAATTCCCCCGATTGGTCAACGCCGTCTAATAGGGAGCTGTTTACCCGCTGGTTCCAATTTGGCGCTTTTTGCCCTATATTCAGGATTCATGGGAAAGGTGAAAGAGCATTATTTTCTAATAACTGGGATACAAATACAAAAGCAATACTATTGAAATATGACAATCTTCGTTACCGCCTCATGCCATATATTTATTCACTTGCCTGGAAAGTAACAAGTGAAAGTTATACCATTATGCGCGCGCTTGCTTTTGATTTCCGGACGGATGCTGCAATAAATAACATACAGGATCAATATATGTTCGGCCCTGCGTTTCTTGTGAATCCCGTTACTGAGCAATTATACAGCAAGGGCGGTGATTCGGGGAACTCCGCTAAAACAAGAAAAGTTTATCTTCCGAAATCAATCAATTGGTATGATTTCTGGACGGGCAAAAAACTTTCAAGCGGACAGACGATAGATGCGCCTTCACCTATAGAGACTATTCCTGTATACGTTAAAGCCGGTTCAATTGTTCCAATGGGGCCATTCATGCAATATGCTGCAGAAAAGCCGGCTGATCCGATAGAATTGCGCATATATACAGGTATTAACGGCAAGTTCGAACTGTACGAGGATGAAAACGACAATTACAACTATGAAAAAGGTGCCTATTCCACTATACCGATTCAGTGGAATGAATCCAAACAGACTTTAACGATCGGCAAACGTAAAGGCTCTTTTCCGGGCATGTTGCGAAAGCGCACGTTTCGTGTCGTCTGGGTTAGCGAGGGACACGGTTCAGGGATAAAAATAGAAGAAAAACCCGACCAGGTAATTGCTTATCACGGTGATCAGGTAGTTATGGTTAGGCACATATAGAATAATTTTAGAACTAATTATAGTATTAATAAAAATATTATGAGGTTAAAGGTGAAATCATTCTTTACAAAATTTATTAGGACCTGTCCGAAAACAGGAAAGTTCAGGGGCTTTAAAAATCCTACTGGTATGGCGAAATTATTATTTCCTATAATTGGAATCGCAGCTATCGTGTGGATTTTAGTACGCGTAATTCCAAAGCCAAGCCGTGCACAGTACCCGTGTATGAAAATAGCGGCTCCGATAGCGAGTGGTTTCTTAGTATATGTTGCTGGATTAGCTGCTGCAGTTTTTTCTTATAAGAAAGCGCGGATTCATTTTCGGAATTCCAGAACCGGGTATGCAATTTTATTTGTAATGGCCGCTTTAATTATTGGATTATTTACAATATTAAAATCAAATACCGGTTTCTATGCACAGACAAAATCATCAAACGATTCCGTATTTGTGCCGACTGATTCTGCCAACAGCCCGATAGGAATCGCAAGGGGAATATTCCCGGGAAGGGTTGTCTGGATGCATGACCCCTCTGTTACAACCTGGGACGGAAAAACCGGCAACTGGTGGGATGCTGATCATACGCATCAGGCTGTTGTTGATTCAATGCTTTCAAGATCGCTGCGTTCACTAAGCGGACAAACAACCGATTCAGCGGCATGGATTTCACTTTTTAAATATTTTAACCTGCAGCACGGAAAAGGAAATATCGGGTACCAGGCGGGTGAAAAAATTGCTGTAAAAATTAATTTAAATAATTCGACGGGACCCGGTAATCCGGGTAACACATCTGTAGCCACGCCGCAAATGGTATTCAGTTTGCTAAAGCAGTTGGTAAATAATGCCGGCGTTCCGGATAGCAATATTTCTTTCTACGACATAGTAAGATTTGCTACAGATCCTATCTATAAAACATGTATAGCTGAATTTCCACATGTCCATTTTGTGGGTTGGACTAAGTTGAACGGCAGAGAACTTTACGTCCGCGATTCAAGCGCACAAATCCATTGGTCACAACCATTAGTAATTGAGAAAGATACTACCGTCTCGGCAAAAGGCGGAAATCCAACATTTCTTCCAACTGTAGCCACTCAAGCCGCTTATCTTATTAATCTTGCTAATCTCAAGGGTCATAGTTATGCCGGTATGACTGCCACCGCTAAAAATCATTTTGGCTCTCTGAGCGTTGACGATGATTTTGGTCATCCTTATATATGGGCGCCGCATGCTGCCGGAGTACATGCGTATGTTGTAGTTCATGAAACCCCTGATGGATGGACCCCTTCCACAATATGGAACGGGCGGCCGATGGGCTCTTATAATCCGCTTGTTGATCTAATGGGACATAAAGATCTTGGCGGCAAAACAATGCTTTTTTTAATTGACGCACTTTATGCACAGCCGGATGAGCATGGAACAACCCCCGTTTCCAACAGCACTAAATGGTTATCCGCACCGTTTAATGATAATTGGACTTGCAGCCTCTTTCTTTCCCAGGATAATGTTGCAATTGAATCCGTAGCTCTTGATTTTCTCCGGACTGAACAGGCAATTGATCCGAATTTTGTATTTGTATACGGCTCCCTTGACAATTATCTTCGCGAAGCGGCATTGGCGGATAATCCTCCAAGTGGAACGTTTTATGCACCGAGTGGTGATGGCGTACGTCTGCAGAGTCTTGGAGTTCATGAAGTATGGAACAATGCAGTTCAAAAACAATATTCCAGAAATCTTGGAATCGGAGATGGAATTGAACTTGTACAGTTAACCGGTGAAGTTACTGCAGTTCAGATGGATAATAAAGTTCCAGGCGGATACGTACTGAATCAGAATTATCCGAACCCGTTCAACCCGACAACAACCATAAATTATTCACTTCAAAAAGCGGGACTCGTTACAATAAAAATTTATGATGCTATTGGAAAATATGTAAATACGTTAGTCAATACAGAGAAATCTGCAGGAAATTATTCAGTGCAATTTTCTGGAAATAATCTATCAAGCGGTATATATTTCTACCGAATGCAGTCCGGTAATTTTTTACAGACAAAAAAACTCATTTTGCTAAAATAACACCATTTGATTAAGGCGGAGTTAGTGTGTGAAACCGGAATTCTTAAAGTTGAAGTCAGGAGTCGGTTTTTTTTCTTCTTGCCATAGAACCCGGTTTCCTTTTAAAATATAATTGAATTATTCTTATAACGTACATTATAAGAAGTTTTTTTTTTAGTATAACTTAATACATAAAAGACATATTTATTATATAAGCTATATGGTTGGTTAAATCCTTTTTGAGCCGATGTACGATTTAATGTACTTTTAATTAAACTATTTAAGTTGCTTTATTTTTTAAGCGATTCTGGGCTAAAAATAATATTTTGTTTTTTAATTCGATGTAATATCTTTATTTTTATTTCGTTAATTTTGATAGGCGGATAGTTTAGTTGTTAGAGCAAATAACTAAAAATTCTTTTGTAGGTGGTTGCATGGAGCCTGTTTAAAACGCGGGGATCTGACCCCATAGCAAATGCAAAAAAAACGATTTTTTATTTTTTATTGGTAATAGAATAACTAAACTATGCAGGATAATTTCGAACCACAATCTTCTTTTTATTCTCGTGTTAAAACTGCAATATTTGGCGCGCCACGCAATATTAATGACCCGGGGATCTTTCATAAAATTGCGTTAATCCCCGTATTAGCTTGGATTGGTCTCGGAGCCGATGGATTGTCTTCTTCTTCATATGGACCCGAAGAAGCATTCAGAGCTTTAGGAAGCCATACCTACCTTGCCCTCCTATTAGCATTAGCTACATCATTAACCGTATTTATTATTTCTTATGCCTACTCAAGGATAATAGAACATTTCCCTCACGGCGGAGGCGGTTATATTGTTGCAACACATATGCTCGGCGATGAAGCTGGAGTTATTTCCGGTTCGGCTTTACTTGTTGATTACATCCTAACGATTACAGTTTCAATTGCCGCCTGTTCTGATGCAATCTTTAGTTATCTTCCTATACAATTGCAAAGTTTCAAACTCTTGTTTGCTTCGGTATTGATTATTCTTCTGATCGTTTTGAATATTCGAGGTATTAAAGAATCGATTACCTGGTTAGCGCCAATATTCATAACTTTCATTGCAACACATATAGTTTTATTAGGATACGGAATATTCAGTCACATTGGCGAAGTCAAGCCAGTATTACATAGTTTTCATTCGAACTTGCATCAGGATATTACCAATATCGGCTTTTGGGGAATATTGATGCTGCTGCTTAGGGCTTACTCTTTAGGAGGTGGAACATATACAGGTATTGAAGCAGTTTCGAATGGACTTCAGATCATGCGTGACCCAAAAGTAAAAACCGGTAAACGTACAATGATTTATATGGCAAGCTCTCTTGCAATTACAGCAGGTGGATTATTTTTATGTTACTTGTTATTTAATGTAAAAGTGACGGAAGGCAGAACCCTGAATTCAGTTTTGGCTGATACTTTATTTAGTTCATGGGGTTTTGGAAAAACGCTTGCTGTGATAACAATCTTTTCGGAAGGCGCACTTCTGCTTGTTGGCGCGCAAGCCGGTTTTATTGATGCTCCAAGAGTAATGGCTAATATGGCAGTAGATTCCTGGTTACCTCATCGTTTTGCAGCATTTTCTGAAAGATTAACTATGCAGAACGGCATTGTCATGGTTGGCTCTGCCGCGTTAGGTTTACTGCTTTATACACATGGTAGTATAGGAGCTCTTGTGGTTATGTATTCTATAAATGTGTTCCTGACTTTTTCTCTTTCGGAATTTGGCATGTCAAGATTCTTTATTACACATAGAAAAAAAGAAAAAGAGTGGAAAAAACATTTGAGCGTCCACCTTACTGGTCTCACTTTATGTTTAACGATTTTGATTATCACTATTTTCGAAAAGTTTTTAGAAGGCGGATGGCTGACACTTGTGCTTACATCTATAGTAATTTGTCTTTGCTACATAATAAGAAATCATTATAATAAAGTAAAAGAAGATATGAAGAAGTTTGATCTTCTTTTAATTGATATTCCCACGTTAGGTGAACCGAATAAAGCACCTGTTGACGATAAGAAAATGACTGCCATTCAATTAGTAAGCGGTTATAATGGTTTCGGAATACATACATTTTTAACAATCGTTAATCAATTTCCTGATTTTTATAAAAATTTTATTTTTATCTCAGTTTCTGTTGTCGATCAGGGATTGTTTAAGGGCGAGGAGGGGCTTGATCAGCACAAAATTGCCGTAGAGAAATTTTTAAATAAATATGTTGATCTAGCAAGAAGCCTTGGTTTTGCAGCAGACTATAGGATGGGAGTCGGAACGGATGTGATTAAATCCGCGACCGATTTATGTATAAAAACGTCCAAAGAATTTAGTCATTCAATGATTTTCAGTGGAAAACTTGCTTTCGAGGAAGAAAAATTTTATCACAAATTGCTTCATAATGAAACCGCATTTGCAATACAAAGAAATCTGCACTGGAGCGGAGTTCCTACAGTGGTTCTTCCGATAAGAATGGATTTATAAGGTTATTCAGTCCATTCCTGCAAGAATGGTAAAAAGTTGATCAATCCGGCTGGAAAGTTGATAGTTAATTATACGTTAAATCGAACATTTATCAAACAGCTTCGAATTTATCTGTTGATATTGGTGATAGCAGATTTCATTTTTTTCTTGCGGGCTTATTTGCTTCTTACGGCTTAATTTGTGATGACCCGATTGTATTAAGGACTGCAAGTGATATTGTAGAATCCGTTCTTTCAACCGGCTTATTGGTGCAAGGGTTAAAACGAGTAACCTGACGGCAAAGCCCTGCTTACGCATCAAATTACGGATGGCATTGGCAGTTTTTCCCGAGTATAGAAGGATATCAGAAAAATCAGCCAAAATATTATTTCTTTCCATCTGGACATATTGCGGCAACTTTGACAGTAATTGCGAATAATTACCCTGAAATTACATGGCTTAAAACAACGTGTTACCCTGTTGTCGGTTGCCCCTAACATTTCCAGCAAAAGGGTTGGCTTGCAGGCAGCATATTGGTTTTAAGTGATAATATCTCTATTATTTCTTTCTTTCAATTAAAGTTTAATTTAATTTCTATATTATAACAGATGAAGAATATTTAATTATTATGCGAACATTATATCTTAGGAAAGATGATAGAAATTTTACAAGGAAAATTTTAATCGATATGGCTTACCTTGTTTCTCACAAAAAAATCAGGCTGCCCAAAATATATTTTGAAGATTCCCTTTATTTACCCTATTTCAAAGATAGCGCTGCACAACAGGTTTACAAATATTTTTTAACAATGAATGAGATTGTTATTGAGGATAAAGACTTCTACTATTTTAAGTTCCCGTTCAAGCCTGCACAAGTTGAAGATGCAGAGATGAAATTCTAATGCCTAATAGACAGGTTCGTAAACTATGAAAGCCAGCTTGTCAAGCTGACCTATACGTTTGGTTTAATTCTTTTCATTCCATTTGTCTTCCACAAGTGAATCTATTATCTGCTGCCCTCTATGACCAAATATCGGGTGATTTTCTTTTGATAATTTATCAGCCAGTTTAACAGCAACTTTTCCCGTATGCTGATCTTTTTTTTGGGATTTTATCAATACCATTAATACCATTTTATAGATTGAACGTTCCCATTCCGTTGAAAAATGTCTTTCAATAAACGGATCGCTATTTACATATCCGTATTGTTCATTTGCACAATTTACAATCCCCATCCTATTTGTAAGAAAATCAGGAATATAAATTATTCCTCTTTTAAATAAGTACTTCCCATCCTTGTCCGGATCTTCAAGCTGGTTATTAGCAGCGCCGCAGACAATCTTTGCTTTGATTAAAGGAATGGTTGCCGGGTTCAAGATAGCCCCGGTTGCACATGTGGAAAGGATATCGCATTCTGTGCCGAATATAGATAAATTATTTTTATCAACTACATGAATATCAAGGTTCGTTACCGGGAATTCATCCTTTGCCCTTTCAACATTTTCAATTGAAATATCTACTGCAATAATTTTTTTTACTTTTTCTTCAAATAAATATTTAATAAGCGGTGTCCCGACATTACCTGTTCCTTGAATAGCAATAGTTTTATCTTTTAGAGTATCGCCCGATAAAAATTTTAAAGCAGCCTTCATGCCTGCAACTACTCCTCTTGCAGTAGGAATAGAAGGATTGCCGCTCCCGCCAAGCTCAAAAGGGATGCAAGTTGTAAAACGGGTTTTAGAATAAACATTTGCCATATCAGTTACGTTCGTCCCAGCATCCTCGGCAGTCACATAACAGCCGCGCAATGACGTCATAAGTTCCCCGAACTCTTTGTAGATTGATTCTCTTATAACAGGATCATACTTATCAAACGCAGGGTTATGCGCCATTACAGCTTTACCGCCGCCCCACCAAATTCCTGCAAGAGCATTTTTATGCGTCATACCCTTAGCAAGCCTTAAACCGTCGCGGATGTAATCTTCCATATTATTATAACTCCAATAGCGTATACCGCCAGCTGCCTGCCCCCTGTTAGTACGATGCACAAAAGCTCCCTGAAGTGTATCATATTCTTTTGTTATCTGAAAAAATAAACCTTCATGAAAATTGAAATCTCTTTTATCGGAATTTATAAATTCAGCAATTGGTTTTAAAATTCTATGGGAGCTAATAACCTTTTTCTTTTTCCTATCAAAGACAAAATAGAACCTGCGGATTTGGTTAGATTTTAAATATTCCACAAATTCCTGTGTAGAATATTGTAATAAATTTTCTGCCCGTTTCATGCCGGAACACCTCAATATTATTTAATTATCATTATAAAATACTGCCAGCCAGATAGTAACATTATTTGACGTTGTACATTCAACGCGGTGTTTTACACGTTTTGGAATATTTATATAATCACCGGCAGAAAGCGATATTGTATCTATCTCTCCTTCAAACAAAAGCTTTGCCTGCCCTTGAAGTACCATTACCCATTCATTTTGATCCTGATTATACCAGGAATTAGCGGGTGAAGAGTGTCCATGCGAAATTATTCTTTCGATACTCAAGTTACCTTTATTTAGAACTTTTTCAATTATTTCTTCATGTATTTCAGAAGGAATATTCCGAAAGAAATTACCTGGTTCATCTTTTTTCATTTATATCCTTTAATTTTTTGACTCTCTTCTTATAACTAAGGCAAGCAATATTTGCCAACACTTTCACTGTAAAGCTTATCTGCTTAGAGAGTGGTAAAGTTCAAATATTTCCGTAATCGAATTTGGCTGTAGATATAATTTATTTTACAGATTTTGTGCCTTTAAAAAGATTCCTCCGTTTTTCATAAGCTTGTCTTACAATTTTGATATCTTCTATAAACTTAGGAAGTTCCTTTAATAATAATGCCTGCGGACCATCAACCAATGCTTTTGCCGGCTCAGGATGAAAATCTACAAGTATCATATTTGCACCAGCAATAACTCCCTGCGCCGTAACATGGAAAATATCAAGAATGCCGTCAGGAGATGCTTCCCTCGAACCGATGGAATGAGAAGGATCAATACAAACAGGCATTCTCGTTAATCTCTTAAGCACCGGCACTATGCTAAAATCCACCATATTCCTATGCGGCTCCGAGAAAGAAGTTTTCATACCTCTTAAACAAAAAATTACTTTAGAGTTTCCTTCGCTGGCAAGGTATTCGGCAGCATTAAGCGATTCATTTAGTGTAATACCAAACCCGCGTTTAAGAAGGACAGGATATTCATTTTGTCTGCCTATTGCCTTCAATAATTCAAAGTTCTGTGTGTTACGGGTACCCACCTGAAAAATTACTCCAGTAGGCCTGCCGGTCACCTCCAATGCCTCGTCAATTTCCTGGATATGATTCTCATGCAAAATTTCCATCGCAATAACTTTAATAGAGTACTTTCCCGCAAGCTCAAATACATAAGGAAGGCAATCCTTGCCATGCCCCTGGAAAGAGTAAGGATTGGTCCTCGGCTTATATGCCCCCATCCTTGTACAGGTAAGTTTATTTTCCTTTAATGCTTTCATCATTAATTCAACGCTCTCTTTTGAATCGACAGCGCACAACCCTGCAAAAATATTAAGTGTTTCCTGATCAAAATGCAACCCGTTATAATCAAACCCGGTCAGCCTTTTGGAATCTTTATGCCTGCCGAGTATCCTGTACTCCTGTGAAATCCGAACTACTCTTTCCACCGCAGGTAAAGCTTTAACAGCTTCTTGATTGATTGCTGCAGTGTCGCCGAACAAATAAATTTCAGTTAAACGTTGAAATTTCCCGACAACAATATTTTTTTGCAGTCTTATATTAGTAAGCTCTTCAAGAAATTTCCATGTTTTTTTGAATGCAACTGAATTTTCATCAGTATTTGGGCGAAGAATAACAATCATATAGAAAACCTATTTAAAAAGATTATATTATTGAAATACAATTGTAATTTAGTAAAAAATCAGTTTAAATTTGAGAGAAGGAGTTCAAATTCATACAAAATCACATAAGCAGCGTGCTTCATATTACCCGATTCCTGCCTTCCGGTCATGCAAGATTCATGATAATTAAAAAAATATTTTTCACTATATAATACCTTGCTAAGATTCTGCTGCCAATAATTCCAATTTCTATTCGATAAAAATGGCTGTAGTAAATATTTTTTTCGTAACATGAGTCAACCATTTGGTTTTTAGAGAATTGATTTCTAAATTAAAAGACCTGATATAATATAAAAGGATTTAATAAATTGAATTCGAACTACGAAAATTTTGTAATAGTCAAACCATCCGCTATTCACGGTTCAGGCATCTTTGCTACGGTTGATATTCCCTGCGGAAGTGAAATAATGCTTATTGATGGAGAAGTTATTTCCGAAGAAGAATGCATTAGACGCGAAGAAGAAGGCAATGTATATATCTTTTGGAATGAAAATTCTTATCTTGACACAACTAAAACTCAAAAAATAAAATATATTAACCACAAATGCGATTTTAATTGTGAAGTTTTAGAAACTGATAATGATGGTCTTAAACTTGGCGCTTGCAGGAATATTGCTGCGGGTGTAGAATTAACAATCGATTACGGTTACGAAGAAATTTATAAAGCATGCCGCTGTTCATTATGTTCTTAGTTAAACAAGCCCAACTTATTACATGTTTATAGCAATACCACAAATATTTCACTCACGATAAATCGGGATTAAGAATAATTGCACTTAAATTTTAAGCCAAAAACTTCTTAAACTATTTTGTAAAAGCATTGCTCTTATATTAGCCGATGAATAAATGAAAGCATTTCTTCAGGAGGCAATCTTTTTCAAGATGCCCTTCAACAATTCATAAAACTTATCAACAGTCTTAATATTTACCATTTCATCGGGTGAATGAGCGCCGGTGATTGTGGGCCCAAATGAAATCATGTCAAGACCCTCTATCTTATCACCTAATAAACCGCATTCCAGACCCGCATGAATTGCTTTTATTTCCGGTTCGGATTTAAATAAATCCAGATAAACTTTTTTAGAAATATTTAGAATTTCGGAATTAATATTCGGTTTCCAACCCGGGTAGCCGTCCGCTGATATAATTTTCACTTCTGCTAAACCAAGAACGGAAGTTACGGATTGCACTATATAGTCTTTAGCGCTTTCAATTGAACTTCTTTGACTTGTTCCGATTGTTAAAATATTTTTATCAAAAGTCACTGTAGCGAGATTTGTTGATGTCTCAACGAGATTCGGAATATCCTGACTCATTGATATAACACCATGCGGAATTGCCATTAATGTATTTATTATTTTCTTCCTAAATTCTTCAGTAATGATCTTATTTGTGCCGGAAGATAATTTTTTCAATTCAACTTTTAAACCGCCATCCGATGTTTTAAATTCGCAAATCAGTTTTGCTTCAAATTCTTTTATCAATTTTTCAGCTTGGGAAATCAGAGATGTCTTAATAAATATTAAGGCATCAGCTTCTCTTGGTATTGCATTACGCTTGCTTCCGCCGGTAAGGAAACCAAGCTTATATTCGGTAGCATCGAGTTCTATTAATGTTCTAGCGAGCAGTTTAATTGCGTTTGCTCTGCCTGCATTTATTTCAGAACCGGAATGACCGCCTTTTAGACCTGAAATCATTAACTCAAAAGCACTATAACCGGCAGGAGTATCTTCAAACTCCAGTTGGAATATACCTTCCGTATCAATTCCGCCTGCACAACCGACATAAAAAGTTCCGTCTTCTTCGGAATCAAGATTCAAAAGAATTTTACCACTTAAATATTTAGGTTCCAATTCATTAGCGCCGGTCAAGCCGGTTTCTTCATCAACTGTAAGAAGAATTTCTATGGGACCATGTACGGCATCTTTATCAGAAATAATTGCGGCGGCGGCGGCAATACCTATCCCATTATCGCTGCCGAGTGTTGTACCTTCGGCAGCTATCCAGCCATCGACATTTTTTAATTTCAAAGCATCATTATCGAAATCATGCACGGTACCTTTATTCTTTTCACAAACCATATCAACATGCCCCTGAAGAATAACAACGGTAGCCTTTTCATGACCTTTTGTTGCTGGTACATAAGCTATTATATTTCCAGTTTTATCCTGCTTAAAAGGAACATTTAGTGAGGAAAATAAATCTTTAAAATACTTTAATATTTTTTCTTCCTTCTTTGAAGGGCGAGGTATTTTTGTTATTTCGTAAAATCTTTCCCACAAAATTTCAGGTTTCAAATCATTAATTACCTGTTCAGGCATCTTAACCTCTTTTTATTAAATTAGATATAAAATATTTTATAAAACTTTTAATCATGAAATTTCTTCGGTTTCTTTTTGTTTGGCTGCCAATCTTGCATTTTTTCTATCCATTTCAGTAAGATACCTTTTCCTGACTCTAATACTTTCAGGAGTAACTTCAACATATTCATCATCCGTAATCCATTCGATAGCTTGTTCAAGAGTCATAAGTGTAGGCGGTTCAAGCCTTATAGCTTCATCCGCACCTGATGCACGCATATTTGTAAGCTGTTTGGTTTTGGTCACATTAACATGCATATCGTTTGCTCTTGAATTTTCACCCACTACCATTCCTTCATATACCTTTGTACCGGCTTCAATAAAAAACACCGAACGTTCCTGAAGTTTAAACATTGCATATGCAGATGCCATTCCCGTTTCCATTGCAACCAGTGCACCTCTTTGTCTATGGGCAATCTCTCCTTTAAATGGTTCGTACCCGTTAAAATTATGATGAAGAATCCCGGTTCCTTTAGTATCGGTCATAAATTCTGCACGATACCCTATTAAACCTCTTGAAGGAATAATAAACTCGAGTCGTGTATTTTCGTTAAAGGTAAGCATATTTTTCATTTCTGCTCTACGTTTGCCAAGTTTTTCTATTACAACTCCTACAAACTCTTCTGGAACATCTATAATTACATGCTCCATAGGTTCGCAGAGAACATCGAGCACTTTCTTCATTATCACTTCCGGCTTGCTAAGCTGAAGTTCATAACTTTCACGTCTCATATTCTCGACAAGAATTGCAAGATGCAGTTCCCCTCTGCCGCTTACTTTAAATGAATCAGGCGAATCGGTCATTTCAACTTTTAAACTTACATTGGATTTTAATTCTTTGGAAAGTCTTTCACTTATATTACGTGTAGTTACATACTTCCCTTCTGTTCCCGCAAAGGGAGAATTATTAACCATAAAGTTCATCGTAATCGTCGGCTCATCAATATCGACGAAAGGAAGACCTTCCGGCTTCAAAGGACTTGCAATAGTATCGCCGATATCCACATCTTCAAAACCTGCTATAGCGCCAATATCGCCTGCCGAAACTTCTTCAGCTTCTACTCTCCTAATATTTTCAAATGCATATAATTTAGAAATTTTTGAATTTGTTTTTTTGCCGTCTTTAGCGACAAGGACCACATTATCGCCCATCTTTATTATACCGCATTGAATTCTTCCGATTCCAATTCTCCCAAGGTAATCGTTATAATCGATTGCGGAAATGAGCATCTGGAATGGTTCGTCAGGTAGTGATTCCGGTGCGGGTACAGCTTTAACAATTAAGTCGAAAAGAGGTAGCAGAGAATCACTCTCATCTTCCAAATTTGTTTTTGCAACACCAATCTTTGCAATTGCGAATACATAAGGGAAGTCGAGCTGTTGTTCAGTAGCGCCAAGTGAAATGAATAAATCAAACACCTCATTTAATACTTCATTTGGCCTGGCGTCTTTTCTATCAATTTTGTTTATAACAACAATTGGTTTTAAACCAAGATCCAGGGATTTCTTAAGAACAAATTTTGTCTGCGGAAGCGGCCCCTCTGCCGCATCAACAAGCAGAAGCACTCCATCAACCATCTTAAGCGTTCTTTCAACTTCTCCTCCAAAGTCGGCGTGACCGGGCGTATCAATAATATTTATTTTTACTCCTTTATATTTCACACTTAAATTTTTAGCCAAAATTGTTATACCGCGCTCTTTTTCCAAGGCGTTGGAGTCCATAACTCTTTTATCTACATGCTGATTTGCTCTCCATGCGCCTGTTTGTTTCAGCATGTGATCAACTAATGTAGTTTTCCCATGGTCAACATGAGCTATAATGGCAATATTTCGAATATCGTCTCTTAATTTTTTCACATTTTAACCTTACTTATTTAAAATCCAATTATAAATATAAAGATAAGTGAAGGGACAAACAATGAATTTTAACTTACTATCTCGGCGAGATATACTAAGTAATATTTAATTCGTTTGAATTTAGATTTATACTATGAAATAATTTGAGTGGTTAATGCAATTTCTTCCAGCACTGAAGAAACTTTTAAGCAGTCTTTCATTTGTCCGTTAAACACAATGGACTTTCCTTTTACATGTACTTCAAAAGCATGTGCCCTTGCTTTTTCGTATGAACAATTAATAGCTTTAATAAGTTGAAATATTACATCGTCAAACGTATGCCAATCATCATTAAATAGTATAACACGGAATTCAAGCCCGACTGTAACTTCCTCATTGACGGCTGCATCTATATTCCCAACAGGTTTATTTTCTAATTCATTTTCCATGTTTAAAAAATAAATAATTATACTATTATTTTAAAGAATAATTTAATTACCCGGAATTACTCCGGCAGGTAATATAACATGATTTTATATATTGTGTAACAATAAATTCATGTTTTAGAAATCAAATTATCAAATCATTGGGCTATTAATCTTACAATCTATAATAGAAATCCTGCAATGATTTACTGCTTAATTTAATAGATGTAAAATGAGCGGTATCGGTATGAAATATAAATTACCCTCCCGGTTTGCCGGAAAACATGTCTGGTTTGATTTTATATGGTCGTATTGTTATATTTTTTATATAAAATAAAAGATTAAAACGGAGCGTAAATGAACATTGCTGTATGTGTAAGCCATGTACCGGAAACTACGATAAAAGTAAAAATTGGTTCGGACGGAAAATCTATAGACCCATTCGGTATTACATATTCAATAAACCCTTATGATGAATATGCAGTTGAAGAAGCATTAAAAACAAAAGCAAAATTTGGCGGTGAAGTTACTGTCATAAGTATCGGCACGGAAGCCAATAAGGAAACAATCAGGAAAACATTGGCAATGGGTGCAGATAAAGGTATTCTATTGAAGGATGATTCTTCTAAAGATTCTTTTGCAATTGCTAAGGCATTAACCGAAGAGTTAAAAACTCAAAATTATGAAATTGTCTTTTTCGGAAAACAATCTGTAGATTATAACAATGCAATTACCGGACAGCTTACTGCAGAGTTTTTAGGATTTAACTGCGTCAGTTTTGTTATACGCCTTAAAATCGAAAATAATAAAATTATTGCTGAGCGTGAAATTGAAGGCGGAATAGAAGTTGTTGAGACAGAACTCCCTGCCATCATCACCACTCAGAAAGGATTAAATGAACCTCGCTACGCATCGTTAAAAGGCATCATTTCAGCTAAAAAAAAATTAATCCATGAAAAACCAGCCTTACAGACGGAAAACCTTACTGAAATAGTTAAGATGTATAAACTACCTAAAAAACAGCCTGGAAGAATTCTAAGCACGGACATTTCTGCCGTTATTGAGCTTGTTAAATTATTACATGAAGAAGCTAACGTTATATAATGGATTTGAAATTTTATGGGAAAAAAAATAATTGGAATCCTTGAACAAAGGGAAGGCAAACTTAAAAAAGTATCGTTCGAAGTTTTAAGTCTTGTTTCTAAATTAGCTTCCCAGCTTAACCTTAACGCCGAGGCTATTGCAATTGGATATGAAATAGAAAATTTAAATGAAATCTCAAAGTATGGAATAACAAATGTAACTCATTATAAAAATATCAAGTTGGGACTATATTCCTCTTCCGCTTACAGGGAATTAATTATAAATCATGCAAAAGAAGCAGAAGCCGATTATATTGTTTTCCCGGATACTGCTTTAGGCAGGGATCTTGCTCCAGGTGTTAGTGTTCGATTAAATGCGGGCTGTATAGTAGATTGTATAAAAGTTGACTCTTCTTTTGGAGATATTACAGCCGTACGCCCTGTTTATGCAGGAAAGGCTTTAATTGAAGTCAAATTAAAAAGCGCAATAAAAGTATTAGCAATCAGACCAAATGTATTCAAACCCGTTATGACTGATAAAGCAGCCGAACTAAATATTACAGTTAAAGACGCTGCTTTGCCCGATTTGAAGGCACGAGTTGTGGAGATAAAGAAATTGAATGGAAAATTAGACCCGGCAGAAGCTGATATAATTGTTTCAGGAGGACGGGGACTAAAAAATCCTCAGAATTTTTATTTAGTTGAGAACTTAGCAGAAGCATTAGGCGGAACAGTAGGCGCCTCAAGGGCAGTTGTTGACGCAGGATGGATGCCTCATTCAGATCAGATAGGGCTGACAGGCAAGACAGTTTCTCCTTCATTATATATAGCATGTGGTATTTCGGGTGCAATTCAACATCTTGCAGGAATGTCTTCTTCTAAGTATATTGTTGCTATAAATAAAGATAAAGATGCGCCAATATTCAGTGTTGCTGATTATGGAATTGTCGGAGATATATTAGATATACTTCCAGCTTTAACAAAAGAAATCAAAAAGATTAAAATATAAAGAGTTAGGAGATTTATTTGAAGAAAATTCAATGTGAAATTTTGGGATTATCTTCCAGTCCGTCTACAGGCGGAGCATATGCAATTTTACTTAAAGAAGTGAATGGACTTAGAAGGCTGCCTATAATTATAGGCTCTTTTGAAGCACAGGCAATTGCTCTTGAAATAGAGGGGATTAAACCGCCTAGACCACTTACGCATGATTTGCTTAAACAGGTTATTGATAATTTAGGAGCAACAGTCATGGAAGTGCTAATCGACGAGCTGAAAGAGAATACATTCTACGCAAAAATAATCCTTGAGGTTTCCACGCTGACAAATGAAATTGACAGCCGCCCTAGCGATGCAATTGCACTTGCAGTAAGAGCGCAGGTTCCTATTTATGTGGCTGAATCTGTAATGAAAATTGCAGCTTTTATTCCTTCTGAAGAGGCTGAAAAAGATCCGCTTGCTACTGAAGATTTTGAGAAATATGAAAAACCCCAGCCAAAGTCTAAAGAAGCACAAATTGCAGCCCTGCAAAACAAATTACGTGAAGCCATAGAATCTGAAGAATATGAGAGGGCTGCAAAACTTCGGGATGATATTCAAAAATTGACTAACAGCAATTAAAGAAGTTCAATTAAAAACCGTTTTACCTATAAGGCATTCAAGGCATCTTTCTTTAGTACAATATTCCCGAAATAGCTCTATCATCCCCTGATATAATACGCTTCGTTTCCATGCATCTTTCAAAGACAAAGTGTCAGACACCTCATTAACAAGATTATTTTCAGTTTTTTGATAAAAGTTAAGATATAAATTTATAATCTTCTGGCTCAGTTCTTTTTTATCGAATATTTCGAAATATAAAGAAAGGACAGGTAGTATTATATTTACTAATATTTCATCCGATCTTTCAGCGCCTATGAAATAATTTATCAGATCTCTCTTACTTTGAGTAAAAATATAATGCCTGCTCCAGAATCCTTCTGCTTTTACTATAAGCAGTGAACGTAATAATTGTGTAAGTTTTGTCAAGTCTCCTATCTGTTCAACAGCCTCCATCATTTTATCTATTAAATTTGAATTTATTAATTTATTAATAATACGGGCTCCGCCTGCAATTCTAATAGTAGGAAAGTTTTGAGGTCTTATTCTAAAAAAGTGCCATTGAGTAGAATTGAACATTCTACCATCATATTTATTCTTTATTTCATTCCAATGTTCATACATATTTTTAACATAAGCAGATACTTCTTCATCGGGAAGATTATTTATGTCCGGCATTAAACCGCCGACATTAAAAAGCACAGATTCAACAGTAGAGACATAATCATGTTTATTAAGAGAACTAAGAAATTTGATGCTAACAGCCATAGCAAGTATTTTCATAATCTCTTTATTGTTTGAATATCCCAATGCTTCAAAAATGGACTCATAAACTAATTGCTGCCAGATTATTTTTTGACAAAAATCTTTCTGAGTAAATTCCCTGTTATAAAATCTTTCATTTAATTCATATTTAACAACAGGCTCCTTTAATTTCATATCCTGAATAAAGATTATTTCCTTAAGTCTTTCATAAAATTTATCTCTTTTTTTCTTAAATCTCATCACACCAAGCTCATAAATAAAGTTCAGCTTGTCGTTATCTGTCATTTGCCGGTTAGCCTCTACACAGCGCATTTTATTTATCCTTGTAGTACGCTCTGAGAGAATAGCTTTTTGAACATTTTTGATAAGATCATTTTTTAAAAATGATACTAACGAAACAGATTGTACTTTCCTTCCGTCGGAGGTCATAACATACCCTTTTGGGGAATTATTGTTTAAGACTGCGTGAAGTATTAGGGAATTGTATTTTTTATTTATATTGTGACCATGACTTTTCCAATCATTGTAGTCATTATCTATTTCCACATCGCCGGAATACGTAATGTTCCCGATTTTGATTCTTGCATTTTTAAAATCAGGACCGCCTGAATCCTTATTTTCGGTCCCGGGATAAATTATTTCAATTGGCTGACCATCTTTTGTAGTCAATTCTTTTGCAAAGTCTTGCGTTTCCCATATCTCATACAAAAACTTTTCAAATATTTTCAGATGTTCGTTCATAAACTCACCCGTTTTCTCTCTGTTTTTTAATCATTTAATAGCAGCCGGGCATTTTCATTCAAGGTCACTATTTCATTGAGAGCAGTTTCTGCAAAGTCAATACCATTTGATTTATAAATAATTCCACGACTTACATTTATTAAAAAATTCTTTCTTTTAAATTCTTTAAATATTTTAAGAACATCTTCAAAGTTTCCTCCCTGTGCACCGACTCCGGGAAGCAGAACCGGCAATTCCCCTATCCTTTTCATATTTAGATAAAGCTCTTCAGGTCTGGTAGCGCCGAAAACAATACCGCAATTAAAATTTGCGTTCCACTGATTTACTTTATCAATAACCAATTGATAGAGATATAATCCGTTCTCCAGCTTCTGTTTTTCAAAATCGGAAGCTCCCGGATTTGAGGTTAGCGCTAAGATGAAAATTAGTTTATCGGGGATTTTAATAAACGGCGCAATGGAATCTTCACCCATATATGGATTAACAGTTATAGAATCGAAATTCATTTTACTAAGAATTGCCTCTGCGTACATTTGAGAAGTATTACCTATATCTCCTCTTTTAGCATCGCCAATAATCATGATATCTTCGGGGATTAATGCTATTGTATCTTCCAGGGTTTGAATGCCTTTAAAACCGCTTCTTTCATAAAAAGCAAAATTTAACTTATAAGCAGCCGTATACTCAGAACATTTTTCAATTATAGCTTTATTGAATTCAAGGACCGGATTTGCTTTTCCTTTTACGAAAAGGGGCAGTTTATTTATATCCGTATCCAAACCGATACAAATAAATTTCCCTTCCTGATTTTTTTTATTAAGTTTATCTGTTGCATTCATTCTATTTCCGTTATCTGACTGAATAAGTAATACTCCTTAATGTCTATGTGTAATTCTTTCTTGTTCTATAAACATTTGCGGCAATACCGAGCATAAGCATACTAACAATCAGAGAACTGCCGCCATAACTTACAAATGGGAGCGGGATACCAATTACCGGCATAATTCCGACCACCATTCCCACGTTCACAATAAAATGGATAAAATAAATTGAAAGAATTCCAATCAGCGTCAAGCTGAGAAATTCATTTTTTGCAGTGCAAGCAAGTTTTAATACTCTTATAAATAAGTAAAGGAAGAGCCCTAACGTTATTATTGTTCCAAAGAAACCAAACTCTTCACCTATAACGCAGTAAATAAAATCCGTCCATTGTTCGGGGATAAACTGAAGCTGAGTTTGGCTGCCTGCTAAAAAACCTTTTCCCCATAGCCCGCCCGACCCAATAGCTACTTTAGCCTGAATAGCATTATAACCCGCACCTAGCGGATCGGCGGAAGGGTTTATAAACGATCTTATTCTAGTCTGCTGATGCTGTCTTAGCGCCATTAACATGTAGCTGGTAAAAAATCCCACTGCAAGGTTTATTGCAAAAATGGAAGCACTGAAGAAAATATCTTTTCTAAATATGAACAGGCTAATAATAACGAGAACTAATCCGCTTATGAAATAATATATACCAAATAATGAGGACACTGCCAAAATAGCTGGAGAGAGGACAACAAAAAGACCGAACAAGCTAATTCCTTTCCAAAAAAGCATAACAATAATAAGGGCTATAAAGACAAATGAACTTCCCAGGTCTGGTTCTGCCAGAACTAGTATAATTGGTATAAAACCTAGTAAAACTGCAATAAGAATATCCTTAAATGAATCAATAGCTGAATTTTTCCGGCTTAAAAATGCTGCTAAAATCATTACAGTGCCAAGCTTAGCTAATTCGGAAGGCTGAAAACCAAACCCTGCCATTCCGAGCCAGGCCTTAGCTCCTGAAACTCTTCTGCCGATTATAAGAACAACCATTAATAATAGAAGAGAAAAAATGTAAGACGGTACCGCAAGCGTCCTAAATATATTCGTAGGAAGTGAGTAGGTAACAAAAAAAAGGATTACGGAAGCGATTCCGAACAATAATTGTTTGTTAAAATTACCTGTTGCGTGGGGGTTATGTAAAGTCGAACTATATATTGCTGCTAAGCCAATACAGAACAATAAAAAAGCAGGGATAACCAGTCCCATGTCAAATTTATCATTTAATTTATAGTCAATGCGCAATTACTGCCCCTATTAAATTATTACTAATTATTTTTTCAGTATTTTTTTCCTGTTTTTTCAATTTATCTTTTAATAAATATGCTTCTATCATTTTCTTGGCAATAGGAGCCGCCCATGTAGCGCCAAAACCAACGTTTTCAATTATAACGGCTACAGCAATTTGAGGATTATCAGCCGGTGCAAAACCAATAAATAACGCATGATCTTTTCCGTGAGGATTTTGTGCCGTTCCTGTTTTACCCGCAATTTGTACATCGGCAGATTTACTTGCAGCAGCGGTACCATTACCGTTTACCACAAGGAACATACCCTCCTTGGCAATAGAAAAAATTTTTTTACTTATTCCAATATTTATTTCTTTATAACTAAATGGGATAAACTTCCGGCTGCTGTCATTAGTTAAATAACCTTTAACAATATGAGGTGTGTATGTTACCCCATCATTTGCAAGCAAAGCCACATACTGGGCTAGCTGAATTGGTGTAACATTTACTTCACCCTGTCCAATACCAAGGCTCGCCATAATGCTGCGGGGCCAGTTCTCGCCATAAATTTTTTCATAACTTGCTCCTGTAGGAATGAATCCAGGAGATTCTTCGCCAATATCGATGTGAGTATACTGCCCAAATCCAAATCGTCTTGCATATTCAGTCCAATTATCCATACCTATTTTATAAATTAAATTATAAAAGAACACGTCGCAAGAATGTTCTATAGCATGAATAACATTTAAAGGGCCGTGAACTGCATCGCATTTGAAAAATCTACCTCCGAATACCTGCCCACCCCGGCATACAATTATATAATTCGTGTCTATTACACCCATATTTAGTGCCGCAATAGCTTCCATAATTTTAAATGTAGAACCGGGCGGTTTTGGTGAGGAATTAACTCTGTTAAAGAAGGGCTTTTCAGGATCTGTATTTAGCTTTTGCAGATAATCTTTTGAAGTAGAATACGAGAACGCACCCAAATTATAATCCGGTGCACTGGCATAAGCCAAAATCTCGCCGGTTTTGGGAACAATTGCAACGGCGGAACCATTTTTCCCGGATAGCTCTTGTTCCGCTACTCTTTGCACATCCGAATCAATACCAAGAACAAGATCGTTTCCTTTTATTGAAGGTGCATCTTCAGCGCCGTTTTTAAATCTTCCTATTTCTTTACGCCGTGAATCTACTAGGACATAAGTATATCCTTTTTTTCCTCTAAGAATTTTCTCATAAGCTTTTTCGACACCGCTGGACCCGATCAAATCTCCCGGCTTATAATAATTTTTTTCTTTCTCAAGAAGAGCCGGTGAAATTTCTTTAGAATAACCAAACATATGAGAACCCCTTATTCCTGCAGGATAACCGCGCTGCATTTCAACTACTAAATCAACCCCCGGTAAACTAGCTGTATTTTCTTCAAGCCATGAAACGGCTTTAAAATCTATTCCTCTTTTTATCCTAATTGGAACAAACTTGGAAAAAGTTCTGTTACCAAATAAAACTTTATCTATGTAACCGGGTTCAACATCCAGTACAACTTCTAAAAGTTTGTTCAAAGTTGTGTCATACTCGGCGGGTGTTATTCTAACGGTATAAGCAGGCGTATTGTTCACAAGAACATTCATATTGCGGTCATAAAATACTCCTCTCAATGGTATTTGTTCTATTCCTTTAATAGCATTGTTAGCCGCCTTTTCGTCATAAGCGCTATGTTCAATAATCTGCATTTGGATTAATCTGAAACCCAGCAAAGCAAAGGAAGCTATTATTACAAAATAAGCTATTGATTCCCTTGAAACCGATAAGAAACTATCAGTTTTCAATTATACTCCTCTTAGGATAGAAAAGAATAATAAAAGTGCTTAAAACGGCAGTGTAAATACCCGGCATTACACCCTGCTCAAAAAGCAGCACTCCAATGCTGGTATTAAGATCTATAGAAGAAAAAAATGAATTTATAATCAGATCAACAACGGCACAAAGAAACACAATAAGAATAAAAATATATGTTTTAAAATAAATTTCTCTTTTATTTTCATTAGTGAAGTAACCGGCTATAAAACCCGCAATCGTTTTAGAGAGCATTGCGCTGCCTAACAAACTACCCGTTATTAAATCAAAAAGAAAACCATAAACAAATCCCAGAACCGTTCCGTAAACCTGTCCATTTCTAATTGTATAAAAAACGAGCATAATAAGAATTAGATCGGGGGTAATGCCGTTGATGGAAATAAACGGTATAATGGTTGTTTGGATAATTAATAGGGGAAAAAATAATACAATAGACCAAATATAATCTGAACGCATTTATTTCCGGTTATAAAAATTTAATTCAAATCCGCTTTTCTGTTTACTTTCAACAATAGAAATAACAAAAACATGTTCTGCCTTTATAAAATCGGCATAAGGCTTAATTTTAGCTTCATTAAAAATACCGGTCTCCACATTACTAAGCCCAAGAGACATACCAATAGGAATGGGTATATCTACAATAGAACTTAATTGGGATGTTATTATCCTATCGCCGGGTTGAATATCATAAGTTTTAGGAATATCGCCCAGAACCAATTCGGAACCGTTCCATTTCATAATACCCTCAACACCGCTTCTTTCATCCTTAACAGTAAGTTTCAGATCGACATTTTTTAAAGTTTGAACAATTGAGAAATCGTCTGAGATGGAATTGACAACACCTAACAGTCCCTGATCATTTATAACAGGCATACCCGGCTTTAAACCGTTATTTTTACCTGCATTAAGCGTAAAAGTATTCTGCAATCTGGATAATGATTTTGAAATAATAGCAGCCGGTATTAAGGGATATTGTGATGAATCTCTTAACGAAAGTAATTGCTTTAATTCAGAATTTTCAATTCCGTATTTTCTTAATTCACTTACCTCGAGCATTAATTCTGCATTTAACTTACGCAGTTTTTCATTTTCACTTCTTACCCCTGAAATGTCAAAGACATCGGAAATAACTGAAGTAAATGCGGCAAAACTTCCAAAGGCAAGTGATTTAATTTTTTTTGCAGCGGGTTTTTGGTTAAGCGAAAGAGTAATTAAACTTACAATAATTAGTACGACCAAGACAATATATTCTTTGAAATTTTCCCAAACGTTAGTAAGAGACCTAAACATTAATATCTTCTATTCCGTATTAAAACTTTTGAAAAATGGTTTAAATTATCTATTACCTTACCTGCACCTCTGACAACTGCTGTAAGCGGTTCATCAGCAACATGAACCGGAAGATTTGTTTCCATTCTTATTCTTTCATCTAATCCCTTTAACAATGCGCCTCCGCCGGTAAGCATTACACCTCTATCTAATATATCGGCAGATAATTCGGGCGGTGTTCTTTCCAAAGACTGCCTGACAGCGTCAACAATTTGAACAACACATTCATTAAGAGCTTCTCTAATTTCAACAGAACTCACCTCGGTAGTTTTGGGAATTCCGCCGACCAAATCTCTTCCTTTAACCTGGATAGTAATTTCTTCTTTTAAAGGGACCGCCGAGCCAACTTCACATTTTATAGCTTCGGCAGTACGTTCACCAATTAAAATATTGTGATTTTTTTTAAAGAACTGCATAATAGCATAGTTCATTTCATCACCGGCAATACGGATTGACTCTTCATTTACAATACCGGAAAGAGCTATTACCGCTATTTCCGTTGTACCGCCGCCGATATCAATAATCATATTTCCTACCGCTGCTTCAACATCAATTCCAATACCTATAGCAGCAGCCATTGGTTCTGCAATTAAGTGAACTTCTTTTGCACCTGCATGCTCAGCGCTGTCGCGAACAGCTCTTTTTTCAACTTCAGTTACACCGCTGGGCACGGCAACTATAATACGCCGGCTGGAAAGAGCGCCCGCTCTGACTTTTTTAATAAATGCCCTAATCATTCCTTCTGCAATTTCAAAATCAGCAATCACGCCGTCACGCATCGGACGTGTCACCCTGATTTCTTTATGTTCCCTTCCTTGCATTTCTTTTGCTTTATTTCCAAGTGCAAGAATCTTTTTTGTATTCCTGTCAAATGCAACTATCGAGGGTTCATTAAGAACAATTCCCTTACCCTTCAAATAGATAAGGGTATTTGCAGTTCCCAGATCCATAGCTATATCAGCCGAAAAAAAATCAAAAATTCCCATAAACCCTCTTAGTGTTTAAAATGTCGTATACCCGTAAATACCATTGATATATTGTTTTGATTTGCCGCTTCAATAACTTCGTTATCTCTTACTGATCCACCGGGTTGAATAACGGAAGTAGCACCGCATTTTATTATAGCCAATAAGCCGTCGGCAAACGGGAAAAAAGCATCTGATGCAGCAACAGAATTTTTCAAATCAAGTCCGTGTTCTTTAGCTTTAAGATCGGCAATTTTTGCGGAATCCACACGTGACATTTGTCCGGCACCGACTCCAAGTGCAGCTTTATCTTTAGCAAATATGATAGCATTAGATTTTGTATGCTTAGAAATTGTCCATGCAAATTTTAAATCTTCGAGTTCTTCATTTGTAGGTTTTTTATTAGTAACAAACTTAAGCTCATTTTCATTTAGAGTAACTCTATCTGCATCCTGACAAATCACTCCGCCCGGAATATTTTTATATAATATTTTCTCATCATTTACCGGTTTTAATTGGCGAAGAAGACGCCGGTCTCTTTTTTTAGTAAGAACTCTCAGAGCTTCTTCAGTGTACTCTTTTGCGCATATAATTTCTAAAAATATCTTGTTTAATTTTTGCGCCAGCTTTTCATCAATAATACCGGGAAAAGTAACTATTCCACCAAAGGCAGAAACCGGATCGCATTTAAGCGCTTTTGCATAAGCATCAAATAAATCCTTCCCGATAGCGGCGCCGGCAGGATTTTGATGCTTTATTATTGTGCATGAATTATCACCAAGGTCTTCAACTAATTCAACTGCAGCTACTAAATCAAGGATATTATTATAAGAAACTTCCTTACCGTGAAAGACTTCAAAGTAATCATGGAAGTTTCCATATAATGCTGCCTGCTGGTGAGGATTTTCACCATATCTTAATACTTTTTCTTTTGGATAATTTATTCTGATGTGTGTAGATGGAATATCAAATTTCTTTTCCAGAAAGTTAGATATATATGTATCATAAAAAGCCGTATGAGAAAAAGCTGCTACCGCTAAACTTCTACGCGTTGATTCACTTACATCGCCTTTTTTTAATTCAGAAAGGAACGATTCATACTGCTGAGGATTAGTAAGTATTGAAATGTACTTGTAATTTTTTGCCGATGCCCTTATTAAGCTTGGCCCGCCAATGTCTATATTCTCAATTATTTTATCAAGGTTTGAGTTTGGATCTTCAGCAGTTTTAACAAAAGGGTAAAGATTCACACAAATGATATCAATCGGTAAAATGCCGTTTTCTTCAGCCTCCCTTTGATCGTTTGAATTATCTCGTCTGAAAAGAATGCCTCCGAAAATTTTAGGATGCAATGTCTTTACCCTGCCGTTAAAAATTTCAGGGAACCCAGTAATTGAACTAATTTCCTTAACTTCAACACCTGCTTCATTCAAAACTTTTGCCGTGTTGCCGGTTGCGATTATACTATAATTAAGTTTTGCTAGCTCCCCGGCAAATTCTTTAATATTTGTTTTATCCGAAACGCTTATTAATGCTAACTTTTTCAGTTTATTTTCCTTTAGACGTAATATGCCCGTCTCTATATATTTGATATTTATTTTTAATCCAAAATTACAACACGATTATCAACAATTCTAATTTTATTTTCAGCAAATTTGCCGACTACATAAGGTAAAATTTGATGTTCTATTTTAAGAACTCTTTCAGCAATTTCAACGGGCGACCTGACATCTGAAATATCAACACATCTTTGAGCAATAATTTTTCCAGTATCATAAGAAGCATCTACAAAGTGAACGGTAACACCGGAAACTTTTGCAGAAGATTCAAACACTGCTTTATGAACATTTATTCCGTACATTCCTTTACCTCCAAAAGAAGGCAAAAGTGCGGGATGAATGTTTATTATCCTTTTATCAAAATTTAAAACGACTTCTTTAGGAATTAATTTTAAGAAACCGGCAAGAACAATAAATTCTATTTTTAACTTTGATAACACCCCTAAAAGTTCCTTATAACCAACACAGTCTTCTTTATCTCCCAAACTAAATGTGGGAATCGAATATCTTCTTGCTATATCGAATGCCGGGCAATCAATCTTGTCGCCAAAAACAGCGCTTACTTCAATGTTTTTTTTCTCTTCTGATAAAACTAATATAGCCTGAAGATTAGAACCTCTACCCGAAACGAAAACAGCTATTTTCAAAATAAATTTATTTTAAAGTTTATTAAGTTAAGTAAATAGGAAAAAGTTGTCAATTATTGCTTATGTATCAAAGGTAAATAATCAAATATTAATTTTCATTTAATATTTCTGAAATCAAATTATTCAATTTTTTCTGGTAATCATAGTTTGAATAACCCTGAGCTTCATCCGTAAATATTTTTACCTGGCTGTCATTACCAATTTTATCATTAGCTCTTGCAGCATAATAACAGGCATACGGAGCTACCCATTTTTCCTCACCACAATCCATTTTTTTTGAGGCAAGTGCATAATTTAATGACTCGTCATACCTGCCTAAATGATAAGAAGCTTCACTCAAATAGAGATTCACCATAGACTTTAAACGATCTGTCTTGACTCTAGCCAATAAATCCAATAACGAATCTACCGCGGCTTTGAATTTACCGTTATCAACCATATTGGAATATTTTATTAGGTCTATTTCGGTAAGCGCCAGTGATCTGCCGCTGTAAATCAAGCCTTCTCTTTTAGCATAAATATCATCTTCAATATCCATATTTCCACTATCACACAAGGTGAAATACTTAATTGCATCATTTCTATCCCCTGTCAGTTCATAACAAAGTGCAAGTCTGAAGTACGCAATTCCTTTGTAATCCTGATTAATAGATGAGGATATAAAAGCAGAATAATAATTTTTAGCATCTTCGAATTGATTCATTTTAAAATTAATATCACCCATTAAGAAATTGGAAAATGATATAATTTGTTTAAAGCTGTCATATTTACTATTTATAACTTCAGTAAGAATTCTTTTTGCCTCATTTAATCTTCGTCTCTTAATATTAAGAACGGCGTTAGAATAACTAAATAGCAAGTTCCCGGGATACTCGTTAGTTAAAGTTTGTAAATAATGAGATGCAATCTCATATTCGAATTTATAATCGGAAAGAATTTGGGAATAGAAATATTCAGCTTCGACTTTAGAAAGATTTCCAAAATTAGCGGCTTTTTTAATATATTTTAATCCAAGTTTTTTATCACCGTGAATGCCCGCTAAATTCAATGCCCACCTTAAAGAGGAAGGGATTTGTCCTACGCCGAAATAGTAAAGCCCCAGCCCTAAATATGCATCGTAGAAAGATGAATCAATAGCTAAAACTTTGCTTAGGTAGGATTCTGAGTTTTTACTTGCCCAAACTGCATCTAAAAATTTTTCAGCTTTAGCAAAAACCAATGTCCTGTATGAATAGTCGGAACCCAGTACATAAAGAATATCTATATTATCAGGATTTTTATCAAGGAACGCTTTTGCTTTATCCACAGCAGTATCCGAATAAGCAATAAAAGCGTTATAACTTTTTTTATTGTGAGTGCTTAAATAATCCCAGAAGTAAATGCTTGCTTTATAATGGTAGCCTCTTGGATCATCGGGGTATCTTTGAATTAAACTTACAAAAGTTTTTTCTGCTTTATCCCAATAAAAATCATAACTGAATTCTAATCCTCTTTTAACATTTCTAACTATATTATACTGAGCGAAAACATTTTCCGTCAGGAATAACAATGCCGCAATAAGAGGAATTATAATTTTATTTGGTTTAATTTTATAGGAATAAAATATTTTGAAGAACCGCATTATCTCTTTCAAATTCATAGTTAATCTTTGCCCGAAACTTAATACAGGTTACTTATATCCTTCCTGTAATTTTATTCTACAGAATACTCTAATGCAGCATTCACAAATTCTCTGAATAAAGGGTGAGCTTTTGTAGCCCTGGATTTTAGTTCAGGGTGAAACTGGCAGCCTACAAACCATCGGTGATCGGGCAATTCAATCATTTCTATAAGCTCCCTATCCGGGGAAAGACCGCTGAATATCATGCCGTGCTCTGCTAATCTGGTTCTGAATTTATTATTTACTTCATATCTATGCCTGTGTCTTTCAGAAATGCTTTCAGTTTTGTAAGCCTCATAGGCTTTTGTATCTTTACGAAGATTGCAAGGATAAGAGCCAAGCCTCATGGTTGCACCCATATTTTTAACATTTTTCTGATCAGGCATTAAATCAATAACATTGTAGTTGTTTTTCTTAAATTCAGCGCTGTTAGCTTTAGATATACCGCAGATATTTCTTGCAAATTCGATTACAGCAAGCTGCAATCCTAAGCAAATCCCCAAAAAAGGTATATTATTTTCACGAACA
>Ga0181520_10003176_pt1 | contig 29171 bp, 19 predicted proteins | sample PEATcosm2014_Bin_29_FD_132451 | JGI IMG/M metagenome (GOLD analysis project Ga0181520, IMG submission 132451) | Peatland microbial communities from MTU Mesocosm Facility, Houghton, MI, USA - PEATcosm2014_Bin02_30_metaG | ecosystem: Environmental > Terrestrial > Soil > Wetlands > Peat | place...
AAAAGTTCAATTGATTCGGTTTGCTCTGATTATTGTTTTACATTTTAACAATGAGAGAAGTTTTTTATGAGTCATTTAACATCTTCAGATTCGATTACTCCGGCGCCGCCTGCAAAAAGTTTCAAATCTGCTTTTATACTGATGAGTTCGCTTTTTTTTATGTGGGGTGCAATTGTTTCCTTAAATGATATTCTGATACCGCATTTGAAAAGTTTGTTCAAAATGAATTATACGGAAACGATGCTGATTCAATTCTGTTATTTCCTGGCATATTTTACAATGGCTGTCCCGGCGAGTTTGGTGATTGGAAAAATCGGATATAAAAACGGAATCGTTCTTGGTTTGTCAATTGTGGGGACCGGCTGTTTAATATTTTTACCGGCATCATATTTAATTTCTTACGGTTTATTCCTTTTTGGTTTAATTGTAATGGCATCTGGGAATGTTTTTCTGCAAGTAGTAGCAAATCCGTATGTTTTAGCGCTTGGTCCACCCGAAACAGCTTCCAGTCGTTTAAATTTAGCCCAGGGAATAAATTCACTTGCAACTACAATAGCTCCATTAACAGGCGCATATCTGATACTTGGCAAATTTGCAAACGATGCGCAGCATGCGGCTTCTGTTCAGGGACCTTATATTGGTCTTGCCGTATTTGCCTTTCTGGTAGCTGCAGCTTTTGCTGTAATTAAACTACCCGGGATCAATACAGCTCGTTCTAAAAAAGTCAAAGGCAATGTATTTAAATACCGTCAATTGCGTCTCGGCGTTATTGCATTAACATTATATGTAGGTGCCGAAGTATCAATAGGTAGTTTTATAGTTAGTTACATTGGACAGCCATATATTGCCGGTTTTGCTGTTCAGACCGCCGCAAAATATATTCCGCTTTACTGGGGCGGCTTAATGATTGGACGTTTTGTCGGTTCTGCTATTCTGCAAAAGTATAGCGCTCAGAAAGTGCTTGTTTGCAATGCCATTCTTGCATTTGGATTTATTGCTGTTACTATACTGACTCATGGGTTCATATCGATGTGGGCAATGCTGATGGTAGGTTTATTCAATTCAATAATGTGGTCAAATATTTTTGCTTTAGCAATTGATGGGCTCGGCGATTTAACTATTAAAGCATCTGGTGTTCTGATGATGGCTCCTATTGGCGGCGCTATATTTCCTCTTCTGCAAGGTGTATTGGCTGATAGCATAATTGGATTAAAATACTCTTATATACTTCCGTTATTATGTTATTTATTCATTTTGTACTATGGGCTGAATGGGCACAATCGATTAAATGAAAAAATATAATTATATATAAATATAACGCAAAGAAATAAGTATGATGAACCTGTCTTATTTTGGTGTCCGGCTGATTTTTACCCTGGAAATTTCAAAGCCGGCTTTGATGTTTGGATAGAGAATAAAACAATATTTCGGTAGACAAAAAATGAGAGATTTGAATTTGGTTCCGGCAGAATGGATTAAAAAATTAAAATTAGTTTTATTGTCTTTCTCTCTTTTCTTCTTGGGCATCAACATTTATGCGCAACAGGATACATCAAACTTACGCTTTGAAATTTCCTTCCCCTCCAAACTTCAAAAACAGCCTGTTACGGGGCGTATTTTTTTAATTATTGCAGCCAAAGACGGAATCGAACCGCGTTTACAAATGAGATCTGGTCCGGCTCTGTTCGGTGTGGATATAAATCAGCTTAAGCCGGATGTAACTATTGAGATAAATAATGATTGTCCCGGAAGTCCTGTAAGAAGTTTGCGAAATCTTCCAGCCGGTGATTATTATGTACAAGCGGTTTTGAATGTCTATACTGAATTTCACCGTTCAGATGGTTATACTATTTGGGCGCACATGGACCAATGGGAAGGACAGAAATTTTACAAATCGCCGGGCAATCTAATAAGTGATCCGGTAAAAATTAGTATTGAACCCGGCGTAAGCAATTCCTATAAGCTTAGTCTAACGAAAGTTATTCCGCCGGTTGAACTTCCACAAAACACTTCTTATTTAAAATATATAAAAATAAAAAGTGAACTGTTATCAAAATTTTGGGGACATCCATTCTATCTTGGTGCAGCTATATTGCTTCCCAAAGGCTACGATACTCATCCTGCCGTTTATTATCCTGTAGAATATATTCAGGGTCATTTTAGTCTTGATCCGGTTAATGGTTTCAGTACGGAAAATACACCGGAAAGCGAAGAAGACAGGCAAAGGCGCCTGCGGAATTATGATGAAACAGGATACGAATATTATCAGGCATGGACATCAGAAAATTTTCCAAGAATGATTTGTGTGACTTTTCAGCATCCAACGCCATACTATGATGATTCCTATGCAGTTAATTCAGCTAATAATGGTCCTTACGATGATGCTATTATGACGGAATTAATACCTTACATTGAAAAGAACTTCCGGATTATTACAGAGCCTTATGCCCGTGCTGTAACTGGTGGTTCAACCGGCGGATGGGAAACTTTAGCTTTACAAATTCATCATCCTGACTTTTTTGGAGGGGCATGGGTGTTCTATCCCGATCCTATTGATTTTAGGCAGTATGGAATTGTTAATATTTATGATGATGATAATGCTTTCTTTTTAAAAAATACCTGGGGTTCTGTAGAAAGACCGATGTCACGGACTAGTACCGGACAAACAACCGAAACAATTAGAGAAGCAAGTTATGGTGAAAGCGTATTAGGTAGTAAAGACAGATCTGGTGAACAGTTGGCAATATGGGAAGCAGCTTACGGACCTGTTGGTGAGGACGGTTATCCCAAACCTCTATGGAATCCTGTCACCGGAAAGATTGATCATTCTGTATCTGATTATATGCGCGATCATGGTTATGATCTTAGGTATTATTTAGAGTCTAATTGGTCTTCTTTAGGACCTAAATTGAAAGGCAAATTGCATTTTTATTGTGGTGATATGGATAATTTATTCCTCAATCTCGGTGTATACCTGATGGAAGATTTTTTAAAAGCAACAAAAAATCCGTATTATGATGGTTATTTTGAATATGGAAGACCGCTGAAAGGACATGGCTGGCATCCAATGAAAAATTATGAACTCGATCAAATGATAGGTCAATATATTCTTAATAATACTCCTAAGGAAAAATTATCGGTCAAGTGGATGTATAAATAGAATTCTATTTTAGGGGATTTCCGCTATAATATTTAGTTGCTTTGGTTTATCATTTATTATCTGATTTTAAAACTTTAAAAATATTTATTTATTGGTAAAATGGAAAAATGTATTAGATTTAAACTGAGATTTTGCGGAGCGGTAAGACAAATTTTCTGAAAAGATTTCACAATTATTTTATATTTAGAGGTGAAGATAGTATCTTCTTGTAAAAATATATTTATTTAGTTATATGATAAGAGTTTATCATAATTCCTTTTTTGCTATGGGAAGTCGCTTTAATGCGGTATTCCCATTTTATAATCAAGATATATGTGAACATATCTTTCACTTAATTCAAATTGAAGTTCTAAGAATTGAATCTAAGCTGAGCTATTTTAATCCAGCCAGTGAAGTTTATAAAATAAATATGACTGCTTGCAAATCATTTGTGAAATTGGATAATGAATTGTTGAGTATCCTTGAAACTTGTATGGATTATTCTGAAAAAACATTCGGAGCTTATGATATTACACTTCGTCCTATAATAGAATATATTGAAGCATTTGGCGGGACATCTGCGCCGGCTGGGCGCTCATATCTTAATCAAATAGAACTGGATAGTGTAAATAAATCTATTCGCTTCGGTTGTGATAAAGTTAAAATAGATTTTGGCGGATTTGGGAAAGGGTATGCTCTTGAAAAAATTAAATCGCTTTTGGATAATTCGCCAATTGAGAATGCTTTCATTAGTTTTGGCGAGAGTTCTATCTACGCAAAAGGAATGCATCCTTGCGGAGATTACTGGCAAGTTGGAATAAAAAATTTCTATAATGCTGAAGATTCATTATATACTTTTAAACTTTCGGATAATTCAATCTCAACTTCCGGTAATTACTATGTAGATGATTCCGGTCAGCTTTGCAGCAAGGTTAATGTTATAAACCCTTTAACAGGAAGAGCTGTTGATGAATTATCGGCTGTAAGTATCAAATCCAATTCTCCGCTTGAAGCAGAAATATTATCAACTGCATTCCTTGTCATGGAGGACGAGCAGAATTATAAAATTATGGATAGGTTTAAAAACATTGAAGCGGTTAAAATCCTTTATAACGAAAATAAACCTATCAAAAAATATTTTAGCAGGACATACTAATGGAAGATTTGTTTTATATTAACCGGCGGGAATTTTTTAAAAAAATTTCATTATTCGCGGGTTCTTCAATTGCGCTTGCATCAATGCCGTGGTTGAAAATTTTTAACGATGATATTTATGCCAAATCGGTTAGTGATAAAGTGCGTCTTGGTTTTATTGGAATTGGCGATAGGGGAAGCGCATTACTTCTGAATGTACAGGCTATTGCTAAGCCGTTAAACGTTGAGATAGCGGCAATTTGTGATAATTATGAACCGAATTATCAAAGAGCAATTAAATTCACAAGTGGAAAAGCAAAAGCTTTTTACAACTATCTCGATTTGCTGAATATGAAAGATATTGACGGTGTGGTTATTGCCACACCGCTTCATGAGCACTCCCGTATGACCATTGATGCATTAAATGCTGGTGTTCATGTCTTTTGTGAAAAATCAATGGCGCGTTCAATTGAGGATTCAAAAAAAATGTACGATGAGCATCTGCGGACAAAACGGATTTTACAAATCGGTCACCAAAGAGTTTTCAGCCCGGTTTATCTGGATGCAATTCAAAAAATCCGTAGGGGAGATTTGGGGCAGATAACTCATATGAGGGCATACTGGCATAGAAATGGGAATTGGCGCCGCCCGGTACCGGAGGGCAAACCTGAACTGGAAAAGAAAATAAATTGGAGGCTGTATAATATTTTCTCCGCGGGTTTATTTACAGAATTACTTTCTCATCAACTTCAGGTTGCTAACTGGATAAAGGATTCGTTCCCTGCTTCTGTGGTTGCTAACGGTAATCTTATTTATTGGAAGGATGGGAGAGATGTTTACGACCACATTTCTTGTCTGTATTATTATCCGGATGATTCACAATTTATTTATGATTCTATAACTACTAATAAACATTATGGATGTGAGGAACAAATACTCGGCAGCAAAGGTTCTATGGAGTTGGAACTAAATAAAGTATATTCGGAATCTCCCCCGACGCCGCCGGCTATTCAGCAGCTAATCAACGATATTGAAAAAGATGTTTTTAAAACTATCCCGATCGGCGGCGCAAGCTGGGTCCCCGAAACGGCTATTAATACTAAAGGTGATTATATCTCCGATAACTATAAAATGGATGAAACCAAACTTCAACTGGAAGCTTTTGTTCGTTATATTCGGAAAGGAAATGCGCCTGAGGAATTACCTGTTCAAGGCTATTATTCAACTGTCTGGTCGCTGCTTGCAGAACAAGCTGCGAAAACACAGCAGCGCTTATCGTTAGATGACAAATACCGGATTTAAAATGAAAGACTTTACAATTAGCGGCAAACGAATAAAAACTGAAATAAAAATTTGGTTATTTTGTTTTTGTGCTGCCTTACTGATAAATATTTTTGCTGTAATAAATTACAAGACTAATTGGATTGAGATATTTTCTCAATTGCATATTGTCCTTTTGCTGTCAATACTGATTTATTTGTTATTAGGAGTGATCAGAATTATCACCCGTATAATTGCCAGGCTGTTTAAGCTTGTGAAAAATTAATTTATTGCTTTTAATAATCAGATAAGCTTTTAACAGCCGGCAATTATTAGTCGGGCTTTATTATCTTGGAGGATAATTAATTATATAAATTTTTAAATGTATCCATATATCGGCGGAATTGCTTAATTAAGAAATCTTTATAAAGGTCTTCGTTTTCAATCTCTGAAGATATAATCTGAGGCAAGGTCCTTATTAGTTAAAATATTACCATATGCAGCGCGTAAAACCTGCCTTATAAAATATATTCAAATATCTTAGCGGGAATCAGAAGATTAGGTATGAATTATATTATTGCTTCTTCCATTTTAGGGACGAGTAAATGGAAGATAAGAAACGCTATTAAATAAGCCGAACCGGAAATAATAAACAATGGAAGATAAGATCCTGTAAATTGTAGAATTAATCCCGTTGAAATTTGGAATAATGCACCGCCGATGGCGCCGGCGGTGCCGCCCAGCCCGACAATAGAACCAATAGCCTTTTTTGGAAACATGTCGGAAGCTGTTGTAAAAATATTTGCAGACCATCCTTGATGGGCAGCAGCTGCAAGACCAATTAAAGCTACAGAAGTCCACAATGAGACATCTGATGCCATAACAATCGGTACAATCATTACTGCGCATAGTATCATTACGAATTTTCGTGCTTTATTCACAGACCAACCCATACTTATAAATTTACCTGAGAGCCATCCTCCGCCTATACTGCCGATGCTTGTCATTGTATATATAATTATAAGAGGCCATCCTATATTAGTTAAGTTTAAGCCGTATTTATGATTTAAAAATCCTGGAAGCCAAAATAAGTAGAAATACCAGATGGGATCGGTAAGAAATTTACCGATAACAAATGCCCATGCTTGTTTGAATTTTAGAAGTTTTAACCAGGGAATCCTTTCATTAATTTCTTTGTCATTATCGCTTAAAATATATTCTAATTCTTTATGGTTTACTTTTTTATGTTTCTCCGGTTTCTCATACATGTAGTACCAGCATAGCAACCAGATAAAACAAATTGGTCCGGTCATAATAAACGCGCTTTGCCATCCATACGTTAAGGTAAGCCATGGAACAACAATTGGCGCAAATACAGCTCCTATATTTGCGCCGGAATTAAATAATCCTGTTGCAAATGCTCTTTCCTTTTTAGGAAACCACTCCGCAACTGTTTTAATTGCGGCGGGAAAATTTCCTGATTCACCTAAACCCAATGAGGCGCGTGCAACGCCAAATTCAAATGGCGTCCTTGCTAAGGAATGTGACATTGCTGCAAGGCTCCAGAGACATACGGAGATCGAGTAACTTAACTTTGTTCCGAATCTGTCAATTAAACTTCCAAAGAAGGTTTGTCCCAGTGCATAAGCCGTGGTAAATGCGGCAATAATTAATCCGTATTCAGCCTCCGACCATCCTATTTTTACCTGCAAAATAGGTTTAAGAAGCCCAAGAACATTTCTATCTATATAATTGATTGTCGTAGCAAAAAATAAAAGCATGCAAATTGACCAGCGGTAAGAACTCGCTTTTACAGACTGCTCCGATAGATCTGTTGAGTACTTGTTGGGAACGGTATTATTTATCACCATTATGGTTTAGCCTTTTTTATTTAATTAAAATGAGTAAAGATTAGGCAGGTATTAAAACTAAGTATTTCCCTCAAGTTTTTCAAATTATTTGAAAAGAATATTCCAGCCAGGTTCAACTTTACTCAAATTAGTCCCAACAGAATCTTTTCACCTGATTTTATTTTTTAATGGTTGCTTTAATACGGCTTCGCCATAGTAAGTCCCATTTTTATTTGATGGGCTTTCTTTGTGACTATTACTGATGGCTATAATTTTAAATGATTTACCGGATTATTAAATACTCTTTCCGTTACTAACATTTTAAAACTCGGGAAAAAACTTTTGTCCGTAATTGAAGACATCAATCTATTGTCTGGAACATCCTTTATTGTATAATGTTATTTAGTGACATCCTTATAAAATTAAACCTTCTTCAGAATGAAAATTATTCTATTTTTATTCCAATAAATGGAAAACCTGTTTTAAATACGATGCTAATAATAAGTTAACTTTTTTACTAAGACTTGTTTGTATGTTTAAATCTTAGGTGTTTATGTCAAAATGGGGTTAATTTTAATATTTTATTATTTACATTTCCGCCTAAGAAATAAAATTTATTTCAATAGACAAGTAAGGCGGTTTCAACCTCGGTTTAATTTCTAATGATTTAACGAAGTGACGGCAGAGAAAATTATTAAAGCCGGAATTAAATTAGGCATATGATTTTTTATTTTTAATTACGGAGCTGGATTTATGTTACATTCAAAATACTTTTTCTTAACATTTCTTTCAATTGCCGGGCTTCTTTTTTTTAATGGCTGTGCTGCAAAGGATTTTACACAATATGTTGATCCGAATATAGGTGGTGTCGCTCCTTTATTAACTACATTAACTCCCACAGTCCACCTGCCGCATAGCATGGTACGTGTATTTCCGATTACCAAACCCGGTCTGGATGATCGTTATCTAAGCGATAAAATATACGGTTTTGCGTTAAATATGCCTGCTTACCGGAGGGGATATGTTACAGAGCTGATGCCCACAAGCGGTAAGTTCGTTACAGACAAAGATGCTTATGCTTCCGTTTACGACCACGATTTGGAAGAAGTTCATCCCTGGTATCATAAAGTTTTACTCGAAGATTATAATATCATAGCTGATTGGACAACCACAGAACGTTCAGTGTTATACAGGTTCCAATTTAATCGTAAAGATTCGAATAATGTTTTATTTAGTTCAAATAGGGATTCTTATTTTAAAATAGTCGGCAATAACGTAATCCAGGGATGGGAAAAATTTGAAAACACAAAACAATTTTTCTATGCCCAATTCAGTCAGCCGTTTGATAAGTCGGGTTCTTTTGATTCAAAAATAATTACAAATTTTGCATCTGAAATTTCAGGAAGTAAAACAGGCGTATTTGTTGGTTTTAATAATGTGAATAATCCGGTTGAAGTAAGGATTGGAATTTCGTTTATTGATGAGAGCCAGGCTGCAGATAATCTTCACAGAGAAACAAACGGAAAGAGTTTTGAATCAGTTAAAAATGAAAGTTATTCCATCTGGAAAAATGAACTTGGTAAAATACAGGTAGAAGGCGGAACAAAACATCAAAGGCGTATCTTTTATACTTCGCTGTACAGAACTATGGAGCGTATGGTAAATATTTCGGAATACGGAAGGTACTATAGCGGATATGATGGGAAAATTCATAATGATAATGGACGTCCATTTTATGTGGACGATTGGCTTTGGGATACGTTCAGAAGCCTGCACCCGTTAATGTTAATATTAGACCCTGCTCAGCAGGCAGATATGGTCGAATCTTATGTCCGTATGTATGAACAAAGCAATTGGATGCCCGGTTTTCCTCAATTTTTTGGAAATTATTCTGCGATGATTGGATTTCATTCTGCGGAATTAATCTGGGATACATATCAAAAAGGAGTTAGGAATTTTGATGTGGAAAAAGCCTATGAAGGTTTGAGAAAAAATGCGACTCAAGCTACAATGCTGCCATGGAGGACAGGGTCAATGTGTGCGCTTGATACGTTTTATTTGCAGCATGGATGGTATCCTGCCATACCGGAAAACAGCAAAGATCCCGAACCAATGGTTGATGGATTTGAAAAACGGCAGGCTGTTTCCGTTACGCTTGAACATAGTTATGATGATTGGTGTCTGGCTCAATTTGCTAAAGCTTTAGGTAAAGATTCGGATTATGAATATTTTATAAAACGTTCACAGAACTATCGTAATGTTTTTAACCCTGCTACAGGTTTTTTTGCTCCCAAAATGGCTGATGGTAATTGGATTGAACCGTTCGATCCTCAATTGTCGGGTGGTATAGGCAGCCGCGCATACTTTACTGAAAATAATGCATGGACCTGGAATTTTAGCGTTCAACACGACATTCCCGGATTGATTGAACTTTTAGGAGGGAAAAATGCATTTGTAAACCGGGTTGATGCAATATTTAACGAACCAACAAGCATTTCAAAATGGAGACTAATGGCTCAATTTCCGGACGGAACAGGATTAAACGGAATGTTTGTAGCCGGTAATGAGCCGTCATTCATCATTCCATACCTTTATAATTATGCCGGTCAGCCTTGGAAAACACAAAGGCGAATTCGTGAGATAATGAATATGTGGTTTGATGATCGTCCCCCTGGTATTCCTGGCGATGAAGATGGCGGAGCGCTGTGTTCATGGTATGTCTTTTCGGCGATGGGTTTCTTTCCTGTAACTCCGGGCAGCGGTGAGTATGCAATTGGCAGTCCATTCTTTAATAAAGTTACTATTCAACTTCCCGGTGGAAAAACATTTACGATAGATGCGGAAAATTGTAGTCAAAAAAATAAATACATTCAATCGGCTGAGTTGAACGGAAAAGAATTAAAGCATGCTTTTATAAGTCATGCTGATATTATGAACGGCGGTACGCTTAATGTAATTATGGGTGACCATCCGGATAAAGAATGGGGAGTAAATCCATAATGCCTGTATATGTTTATTTTTAAAGAATTAACCGTTCAACAATGTAATGGTTTAAATACTGCTGTTTACTTGTTATCCTGGTTATATTTCTTTTGCGGCTTATACAAGAGCTGATTAGTCCGGAATAGATTTGGTTTTGTGTTATAGGGGGCGGGTTTTCCCGGTAAATAATTAATGAATAAAATGCTGCAATACTTATGAAAAAAAAATACGCAAAATACTCACATTTTATCTGTTTAATTTTATTTTTATTCCTGCTTTGTTCATTCAGTAGTAACCCTAAAATTCCCGGAGGAATAAATAATGAAGTCGTTCATCCAAGGATTGTAAATATAATTAACTTTATTCGTTTTTGTGAACCGAGGTATAAAGAGATTACAGAGGATGTTTTATATCAGACCGTGGTTAAACAAATTGAAGTTATGGAAAAAAATAATCTGGGTGGAACATTTCTTCTTCAATATGATGCGCTGATTGATCCGCGGTATCAAAAATTACTAAAAAATCTGCCGGAAAATTTTGAAATCGGAGCCTGGTGGGAATTACCTCAACCGCTTGTTGAAAAAGCGGGCATAAAATGGCGCGGGCGTTATCCATGGGACTGGGCTGCTAATGTTGGTTTTTCGATTGGATACTCACCTGCCGAACGTGAAAAAATTGTTGATGTTTATATGAACGAATTTAAACGGGTTTTTAACCGTTACCCAAAGTCCGTTGGCTCCTGGTTCATTGACGCGCATACATTATTGTATATGTATAAAAAGTATAATTTAGCTGCATCCTGTTGCTGCAGGGATCAGATTGGAACCGATGGTTATACATTATGGGGAGGATATTGGAATCAGGCTTATTACCCGAGTGAAAAAAATTCATATATGCCTGCTCAGAATGAAAAGAATCAAATCCCGGTCCCGGTTTTCCGCATGTTGGGAAGTGACCCGATCCGCCAATATGATGATGGCTTAGGAAAAGAAAAACAGGGTGTAGCTACGCTTGAACCAGCATTTAGCAAAAACGGCGGCGGAGATTCAACCTGGGTGAACTGGTATTTTAAGGAGTTCATGAACGGAGCATGTATGAAATATGCTTATGTTCAAGCCGGACAGGAAAATTCATTTACCTGGAAAAGGATTTCAGCCGGATTTGAGCTGCAGATGAAATTGTTTGCAAAACTGAGAGATGAGAATAAAATAAAAGTTGAAACTTTATCTCAAACCAGCCGCTGGTTCCGTCAAAATTTTAAGACAACTCCCGCTACTTCCGTAACTGCCTTAAACGGATTGAAAGGGGACAACAGTAAAACCGTTTGGTTTAACAGCCGTTTTTACAGAGCCAATATATTATGGGAAAACGGGACACTTCGTTTCCGTGATATTCATCTTTTTGATGAAAAACTTCCTTCCGATTATTTAACCGCTAAGTGTACAACTGCTAACTGCGCATTTTATACGCTTCCTGTTATCGACGGTCATCAATGGAGTAATGAAAATATAATATCAGGATTAAGGCTTAAAGTTGATATCAATGGAAAAGAAATGATGATTGAAGGCGGGCAGCCTGTGGTCAATGATTCGGAAAAAGGGAAGCTGCATATCGTCTGGCCTCTTAAAAATTTAACTGGGAATTTTCTAATCGATTTTGACGAGAGAGGGATTAAGATGAAAATAGAAAGCAAAACTTCTATCGCTTGGTTCCTTGAGCTTATCACTGCTGGTAGTGTTGAACTTCCTTATACAAAAATAAGTGAAAAGAAAATCAATTGTAAATTCAAGGGACTGGATTATCATGTTAATATGAACAAAGGTTCCATCTCCGTTCCCGGTAAAAAAATAGTTTTTAGGTTAATACCCGCGGAGGGAATAATCAGTATGGATTTTTCAAAAAGATAAATTATGAGAAAGATTTTGTGCCTCTCCTGAGATATATGGACCAAGCTGGAAGCTGCCCAAAAGCCTGCTTTGTCTGATTATATACTCTTTCTCTATGCTGAATAATCATTTGAGAAAAAATTAAGAAAAATATAAACTGATGGCAGTGATTAAAGATTTGAGTATGAAAGTAAAATACTTTTTTATTTTTGCTCTCATTGTAAATGTTTATGCGGGTAGTAATATTCACAAAGAATTTTATATATCATTATCCGGCTCCGATAAAAATAATGGAAGTATAAACTCTCCTTTTGCAACAGGTGAATAATGAAAACAAATAAGTGTATGAAAATTAATTATTATATATATTTTGAAGTAATTATACCTTTTCTATTTTTCTTTATGATAATATTAAATACAAATACCCAAATGAGCGCCCAGTCTTACAGCAGGGGTATTGGCATTTATCCGGGCGATGCAAAAGAAGATTTTTCTCCGTCAATCAAAGTAGATAAAAAGAATTACCGGAACATTGCGCTGCTTAAGCCTGTTTACAGTTCAGGCAGCTATGATTTCAATTTAACCGCGCAATTAATAACCGACGGAATTATAGAAACAGAAATGCCCGGATGGATTGTTACAACCACCAGCAATGGGGTCCTTTCGCGCAATGAAAGAGAGTATTTTATCGACCGCCACACTGAAACGCGAAAAATATTTCAGGGGAATAAACTCTGGGTTCAAACAGAACTTGCCGGAAATTACGTTCTTCCTGATGTTGACGGGTTCAAATTATCCGGAAGTGTATCAATAGATACATTGAAGGCTGAAATTAATCCATGGCAAATAACAGTCAGCGCTTCAATCGACGGTAAAAATTGGGTAATAATTGGAACTTTAGCAGGTCAAAAAACATTCGGTGATACTTTAACCGGGATACGACGTACAAGGTACCCTTCAAATTACAGAATCTTTAGTAAAGTAATTAAGTTAAGCCAAACTGTCCGCTACAAATTTTATCGTGCCGAATTTAATTCACCGGATATTGAAACATGGCGCATTTCCGAATTTGCAATGACAAATAACAGTAATTATTGTGAAGTCGGAGGACCTTATAATTTTTCAAGCGCTTGGAAGAGTATAAGTTCTAAAAATGAGTGGGTATATATTGATCTGGGTGCAAAATGTTCTTTTGATAAAATTAAACTTTATTGGTTAAAGCGGGCGGCAGCAGGCAGGATACAAGTTTCTGATAATTCAAAGATGTGGACGGATATTTCTCCTTTACCCATAAGTTCTTCAATGATAGATGAATTAAAATTACCCAAACCAGCCGCGGGAAGATATGTGCGTTTAATGCTGGATAAGGCTGAATCGGATGAAGACGGATTTATTCTAAGCGAAATGGAAGTTTATGGGTACGGGGGAACTTATGCAGCCGCGCATCCGCAGGCAAATATTGGAAAAGACGGATGCCTGAAATTAGCAGGCGGTGCATGGAAACTTCAACGTCAATCGCTGGTTAAGGAAACCGGAGATGTAATTTCTAAATTGGGCTACGATGATAATGATTGGGTTATTGCAACGGTTCCGGGAACTGTGCTCACTTCCTATCTCAATGCAGGAATGATTCCTGATCCTAATTACAGTGATAACCAATTTTTGATTTCGGATTCATATTTCTATTCTGATTTTATTTATCGTGACGAATTTACTGTGCCGGAATCTTTCAAAGGGAAGAGAGTATTTTTAAATTTTAATGGAATAAACTGGAAAGCTAATGTCTATCTTAACGGCAAAGAAGTTGGACGGATAGAAGGAGCTTTTACTCGGGGTAAGTTTGATGTAACCGGTAAATTATTACCGGGGAAGAGAAATGCGATTGCAGTTTATATTTATAAAAACGATGCGCCGGGTTTTGTAAAAGAGCCTATGTTTCAAAATCATGATGTAAATGGCGGCGAACTGGGTCTTGATAATCCCACATTTCACGCCTCAGTTGGCTGGGATTGGATGCCCTCAATTCGCGGCAGAAATATCGGGATTTGGAACGATGTATTTTTTTCAACTTGTGAAGATGTTACAATTGAAGATCCATTTGTAACTGCTAAGCTTCCTCTGCCGGATACGGATTTTGCTGATCTCAAAGTTCAGTTGAAGCTTACTAATCATAAAGCCGAAAAAATAAGTGGAGAAATTAAGGGACAAATCGGAGAATTAAAATTTGAATTACCTGTTTCACTATTACCATCAGAATCGAAAGTGCTCAAATTAGATCCATCTACTCTTCCTGCACTACATTTGAAAAACCCAAAGCTCTGGTGGCCAAATGGTTATGGTAAACAAAACCTTTATGATGTCAAATTGGAATTTATTTCTTCAGGAGGAATAATATCCGATTCAAAAGGGTTTAAAACTGGGATAAGAGAAATGGCTTATTCCGTGGATGGTGGAGTCTTAAGAATTTGGGTGAACGGTAAAAGATTTATTGCAAGAGGAGGAAATTGGGGTTTTTCGGAATCAAACCTGCGTTATCGTACAAGAGAGTTTAATATTGCGATTCGTTATCAAAAAGAAATGAATTTGAATATGCTTAGAAACTGGGTTGGTCAGACAGGGGACGATGAATTTTATAATGCCTGTGATAAATATGGAATAATGGTTTGGCAGGACTTCTGGCTCGCCAATCCCGGAGATGGACCTAATCCTGAAGACAATAAAATGTTTATGCAAAATGCAGAAGATTATGTAAGGAAAATAAGGAATCATCCGTCAATCGCATTGTATTGTGGGCGTAATGAAGGCTTTCCCCCGGATTCGCTTGATAAATCACTTCGCGAAATGTTGTCTGATTTAACGCCCGAAGTCCATTATATTTCAAATTCCTATTCGCCTTATACTAGCGGCGGCGGGCCCTACAGTGTTATGCCGGTAAAGTATTACTTCGGGGAAAGAGCAACGCCAATGCTTCACAGTGAACTTGGTTTGCCTAGTCCCGCGTCGCTGGATAGTTTTAAAAAAATGGTTCCCGACTCTATGATATGGCCAATAAATCGTCTTTGGGCTATTCATGATTTCTGTATGGAAAGCGCCCAGGATGGTCAATCATACATCAAAATGATGGAAGATTATTTTGGGCATATCGATAATGCAAAGGATTGGTTTACTCTTGCTCAATGGATTAGCTATCAGGGGTACCGCGCTATGCTTGAAGCGCAGTCCAAAAACAGGATGGGTGTGCTTATATGGATGACTCACCAGGCTTGGCCGTCTTTTGTTTATCAAACTTATGATTACTACTTTGAACCTACCGCCGCATATTTTGGCTGCAGGAAAGGTAGCGAACCTCTGCATATCCAATGGAATGCTTTTTCAGACAGCATAGAAGTTGTAAACTACAGCAGTTCTGAAGGAACGGGCTTAAAAGCTTCTGTCGAAATATTGAATATTGACGGATCGGTTCAGCAAAAAAAACAATTCGAAATTGATTGCCCTATTGATCAGGTAAAGCATATTTATAAGCTGGAAAATCCTGAAAGTTTAAGCTCAGTATTTTTTATCCGCTTAAAATTGGAAAAAGAAGGAAAACTTATCTCTGAGAATTTTTATTGGAACGGATTGAAAGACGGCAATGTACAGGCTATAAGAAATTTACCGAAAGTTAAACTTGATGCCGTAACAAATAGTGTTAAGCAAAACGGCAAATTGTTTTTAACAACAGAACTAATGAATAGTACAAAAACTCCGGCATTGATGGTAAAATTAAAAGTAATAGGAGCTAAGGACAAAGAAAGAATATTGCCTGTAATATTTAGTGACAATTATATTTCCCTGATGCCGGGAGAAAAAAAGATAATAAAAATGGAAATGGAAAATTCGGATACACGCGGAGATAAGCCTGAAGTTATAACCGAAGGAATTAATATTGAGTAATCCTGCTTAAATGAAAATTTGAAATTATAACCGTTTTAACGGTTTACAGTTAATGACGGTCAATTTAATTAACATATATGATAAGTTTTATTTTTAATAAAAAGGAGTCATGAAAATGAGAATTAGATTAATTTGTCTTTTTATTTTTGGAGCTATTGCTATTTCAAATGCTCAGGAGAACAATCCTGTAAAGAATCAGGAATTGACTCAAAAGGTTCTCCGCCGTGCTGATAGTTTCTTTGGTATTCATTTCGATTTTCATGCGGGAAATGATTGTAATAAAATAGGCGAGACCTTCACTTATGAGATGATCGACAGTATGCTTGCTCTTGTAAAACCGGATTTCATTCAGGTAGATTGCAAAGGGCACCCCGGGATTTCAAGCTATCCTACTAAAGTTGGTAATCCGGCTCCGGGTTTTATTAAAGATCCTTATAAAATATGGCGCGAAGTTACATATAAACACAAAGTGGCTTTGTTTGTTCATTATTCGGGAGTAATAGATTTCGAAGCCGTAAAGAAACATCCCGGCTGGGCAGCTAAAGACTTTAGAGGACAATTAAGTAAGGAAAAAACATCAGTAAGGGGTCCGTATGTTGACAGATTGCTAATTCCTCAATTAAAAGAATTAATTGATAATTACCATATTGATGGTGCCTGGATCGATGGCGATTGCTGGGCTCTCGATTTGGATTACAGTGACTACATGCTGGATGCATTTAATAAGGAGACCGGAATTATAAATGTACCCCGTTCGGGCAAGGATACCGGATGGAGTGAGTTCAAAGATTTCAATAGAAATTCTTTTAAAAAATATATTGCTCATTACGTTGATGAACTTCATAAATATGACCCTGACTTTCAAATCACAAGCAACTGGGCTTTCTCGTCTTTTATGCCGGAGCCCGTTGATATTAATATAGATTTTATCTCCGGAGATTATACACCTGATAACAGCATCTATAGCGGACTTTATGAAGCCCGTTGTATTGCTTCACAAAGAAAACCGTGGGATTTGATGGCGTGGAGTTTTACAAATGATGGCAATACTGGTACTCAAATTACAAAATCGCCTGTCCAGCTAATGCAGGCTGCGGCTACGGTAATTTCCATGGGAGGCGGTTTTCAGCTTTACTTTCAGCAAAATCGTGATGCATCGCTTCGTCCGTGGAATTTCGATTTGATGAAAAGAGTTGCCGGCTTTTGCCGTGCACGGCAGCCGTTCTGCAAAAATGCAGTCCCTGTCCCGCAAATTGCATTGTTATATTCATCGGCAAATTTTCACCGGAATTCGGAACTTCTTTATCAGGAAACATCAAAAATAAATGACCCGGTCAAAGGAATGCTGGATATTCTGCTCGATGGTCAAAATGCTGTAGAAATTTTAATGGAACATCATTTAAAGGAAAGAATAAATGAGTATCCTCTGGTTGTAGTTCCCGAATGTCAATATTTAACAAATGAATTTAAATCTGAACTGCTTGATTATGTTAAAAATGGAGGAAACTTGCTGCTTGTTGGACCTGATGCTGCAGCAATGTTTAAAGAGCAGTTAAATGTTAATTTGGTTGATTCGGCATCGGTTGTAACGAAGAATATTGCATCCAACGGACAAATGGCAGGGATAAATTCTTTGTTTCAGCCGTTTGTACCGCAAAAATCTGTAGAAACTTTTGGAGCTGTTTACAATGTCGCTGATTTTCGCTTCCCTTCGCAGCCGGCGGCAGCAATAAATTCTTACGGTAAAGGAAAAATTGCAGGAGTATTTTTCAATATAGGGGAAAATTATTTAAAGATGTCTAACCCTGTATATCGTGATTTTTTTAACTCGCTTGTAAGAAAGTTATTTCCTGATCCAAAAGTTGAGGTAACCGGCTCTGAAAATGTTGCGGTAACTGTAAATAATCTGGGAAATAAATTAGCGATAAATCTAATAAATATGTCCGGACCTCATGCAAATACGCTTGTTTCCAGATATGATAGTATTCCTGGAATAGGTCCGCTGTTTATTAAAGTAAAACTTGATAAACCGCCTGTAAAAGTAATACTTCAACCGGAAAACATAGCTTTAAAGTATTCATATTCGAACGGAGAACTTAAAACAACAGTTAAACGGGTTGATATTCATTCAATCATCGTCATTGATTAATGAAAACAATAAAAAGGGTTTTATAATGCGCTTAAATACAAAGCAGATATTAATATTAATTTATTTGTTCATGTGTTTTCCATTATTATTATATGCACAAAACAACTTATCGGTTAAATCAATTCAGGATTTTGGAATTTTAGTTCAAAATAGTAAAAATGAAAATGGGAATTATAATGAAGCGGCAACAACTATTGGTTTTAATATAGACTTGTTGCAGCAAGGAAGCAAAATTGCTGATATAATCAGCAATATGAATATGTGGGACTATCACGGCGCCTGGCTTGAAGCAGCACAACATCAAAACGCTGATTACTTCAAAAAGAATTTGCCGTTTATTAAGTATATACACTTCATGCAGGCAACCGGCGGCAACGGGGAAAGAGACCTTTTTGTTGATCCCCAAAACAAGAATGTTAAAGATGACTATAAATTTGATTCATTAATAGCTGCCTGCAGAAACGTATTAAAACAAGGTCTAAAACCTTACATTAAAACCGGCAACGTGCCTCTTAAATATTCAACCAATCCGGTTATTGGAAAATCATTTGGTGTAAATCTTAACCCTCCCGATGATTATGATGTGTATTTTAAATACATTAAAGCGATTGGAGATGCTTTAGTAAAAGAATTTGGAATTGATGAAGTAAAAACTTGGAAATGGGGGGTACTTACAGAGTATGAAAACAAAGATTGGTTCATGGTCGATAATGATTCTCAAAAAACTAAAATAAGCTATTTCAAGTTGTACGATTATACTGTCGCTGCTTTGCAAAAATCAATTTGCCCTGATGTATATGTAGGCGCTCACAGCATGGCAGTGGCTGACGGCTTTTGGAACGAACAGGATTTTATTGAGCATTGCGCCAAAGGAATAAATTATTATACCGGTAAAACAGGTTCGCGAATTTGTTTTTTATCATGTTCATTTTATGACCAAAAACCCGGCAAATTTATGGAACGATCGCTTGCTGAAACAATAGCAATTGTTCGTGCAAAAGCAAAGCAGGTTGGATTAGACAATCTTGAATATGGAATTGATGAAGGTAGAATTTTAGAAGGGGTAGATATGAAACCATTAACGGCGCGTATTGTCGGTGATACATATCAGGCGGCTTATGATGCACGTTTATTTAAAATTATTCTTGATAATAATATCGATTATTTTTCTTCATGGGGTTATACTACAAATGGAATTTGGGGAGGCGTTCCTACAATTAGTCTTCATGTGGCAAATTTGTTTTATAAAATGGTGGGGAGTAACCGCATTAACGTTGCCTGTAATGAAGAAAGAAAAGGGAATGACCCGGAAGTAGATTTAATAGCCGGTTATAATGCTTCAAATAAAAATCTTTATGTGATGGTATATAATTTCAAGAATTCTTTGGACTATAATAAAAAGGAAAATATTTTGTTGAATATTAATACGGCAAATAAGTTTGGGAAAAAAGTTAAAATTACAAGTTGGGTGGTTGATGATAATTCGAATTTCTATGGCGGGTGGATGGATGATTGTAAAAAATTTGGTATAAACGACACAAACTTTAATTGGTCCAAAGAATCAACTGTAATTGATGGGAATTTATTTAATAATCCAAAAGATATTTTTCTCTTTACTTCGCATGAAGAGAAATACAAAAAAGCCGCTGAACTAAAATCAGTGACTAGTGAAGAATTAATCGATAATGGTTCATTAAAGCTTTATACAAAAATATCTGCAAATACTGTTGTGTTTTATGAAATAGAACCGGTTTATTAAGTGTCAAATCACTTTGATAGAATGTGCTTATTAGATAAGATTAAGTATAATTGCAAATTCAGTTCCGTTGGTTGGTAAATATTAAAACAAAGGAGGAATATTAAATGCGAATATTCGGTAATTTAAAAATATTATTAATGTGTATAATCCTGTTGTTTCCTGTTTTGTCAGGAGCGCAAACTAATTCACTTAATAAATCCATCCGGGATTTCGGAGTATTACCTCAGAATAGCGGGGCGGAAAATAAAAAACATTTACAGGAAGCTATTAATTGGGCAGCGCCCCGTGGTGCTGCGTTGTACGTGGAACCGTCGGAAATCCCGTATTGTATAGATGGCGGTATAATTTTAAAACAAAATGTTTCTTTAATTGGTGTGCATGGCCCGGTTGGAAGATCAACATGTGATCCTGAAAAAAAACATCCGGTTGGAAGTGTTTTTCAAATTGAGGATGAAAATAATCCGTTTATTATAGTTGAAGGTTCTACTCAGTTACGGGGAATTCAATTCTGGTATCCGGCACAAACATTTAATGACTCATCAAAGATTATTAAATATCCACCCACTATTCAGGTGTCTCACAATACCTTTGTTAACGGAGTAACACTTTCCTGCCTTACTTTCTATGGTGAGTATATTGCCATGGATTTTAATGCAAATAAACAATTTCCATGCGAACAGATTTTATTTGAACATTGCTACGGTTACCCGTTAAGCGGCGAGTTTATAAGAATTAGTTATTGTTATGATATTCCACGGATTTTACACTGCCATATTAATCCGGCAAACATGGTATATTTAAACAGGAGTTTTAACAAGGAAGTAATTGATGCTGTCGTGGCAAAAAAAACTTATTCGTATGCGATTAATACTACCGATAACGCTGTTCTGATGGATATATTTTCTTTCGGAACGTATGGAGGTATTTACTTGGGTGAAGATACTTACGGACAATTGACCAATTTTAATTTTGATTGTGTTGTAGTTGGAATTCATAAATTGGGTAGAAATTCTATAAATCGTAACTGGCAGATAGCACAAGGATCAATTATTGCCAATACCGGCGGGAATCTAAAAAATGTTCATCCAATAATAATTGAAGGGAAGGGTCATACTTCGCTTTCTAACGTTGAAGCCTTTTCCGGTACTAATCCCGCTCTGACTACATTCAAAAACTCTCAGGACTTCTTGCTTGTAAAAGGAAATGATAAACTTTCTGTATCGATGTACGGGTGCAGGATGTGGGGATATGTAGCCGAAAATCCGGTAACAATTGAAAATCCAAATGCAGTTATTCAGGCGACTGACTGTATTGATAAAAATGAAACCCCTTTTAACTTGCATTAAAGTTCTAAAACCGGATTGAATATAATTCAGATATATATGAAAATAAAATAATGAAAAAAATTTCGAGGAAACAGTTTATAGGATTGTCTGCTGCTGCATTAGCTGCTGCTGTGACCGGGGTACCGGCATTAGGAAATGCTCGGGATGATTTAATAATAAAAGACGGGTTAAAGGGTAACCGTTTTTTAACTTTTAATGCGATTATCCGTGTTAATCAAATTGAAGTTACCAGGAATAAGAATATTGGTCATGATGAAAGAAAACTACATACACCGGAGAGGTTAAAACAATTTCGAAAAGCAATAGAGCTTGGATTGCCTGAGGCAAGGATTACCTGGGCGTTTAGCTGGCTGGCGCTTCAGGATGAGAGTAAAGATTATATTGAGATCCGAAAGTTAGTAACTGAATATCACCACAAATACGGTGATGATATAACTTTTATACCTGGCGCTTACTTTTCTAATGCTTATAATACAAGAGAACAGGTAAATCTTGATTTAACCGAAGCGCTGTCTAAAATTTCCGGTATTGTTGGTAACGGATACCGGTCAAAGAGTATTGTCGCCGGATTCCTTGCCGCTGAAAATTTAAAATATCTTGCGGAAAAAGAAAAAATTCATGTTTGCCAGGGAAATATATGGAGTCAATATGCTGTTGACATGCAGGATGGAGACGGATCTGTTTCCTACCCATATTATCCTTCCGTAGAACATTTTTGTAAACCGGCGCAGGGAAATAATGATTTTATTGATTGTGTCAATCTTGACGGCTGGACGATGGATTTTTTAGCGGCTCGCAGGGAAGGTAATAAAGACGGATTTAATAGCAGAATGGGTGTGGGCCCGATAGAAACTTTCCAAAAATACGGAGTTGAGACAGGGATAAAAGAAGTTTTACACACGGCTTCCATACATTATGATAAAGGGTTCGAATTAAACAAATTTGCATGGGTTACTAATTGTTGGGAGCTGTCGCTTCCTATGGATGGACTAACTACTTTTTTCAGCGCTATTAAAAAACGATGGCCGTCGGTAATATCTGTTACACAGGGTGAATTTGGATTATTATGGAGAAATCATTTTAAAAGCAATAACTTCGATTATCGCTTCGAAGAGAGAGGTTCCGGTATCGGCGGCTCTGATGAAAATATGGAAATACGCTGGTTTATGAATAAAGATTTCCGCTTGGCTTTATTGCATGATTGGCAATTGAAAACCAGGGAAGAAGTAATAGATTTTACTAAGTATGATTTGACAGCAAAAGAGCCTGAAGAATTAACCCGTAGCTGGAGTTTATTGGGAACAATCAACCAAAAACAAACCAGACCGCAAGATAAACCAATAAAGTTGAGCGGGCTTAATGAAAAAGATAAAAATTTAATTTTTAAAAGGATTCCTGAACTACGGTATTAATCCTTTATATTGCAAATGGCTATAATGTTGTTGCTGAATGATTTCCTCAATTTGTGCCGGAGAAATGATACTTTTTTTGATGGTTTGTGATTAAACTTGTTTATTGTACATACATACCTGTTTTTTTTATACATGTACAAGCGAACCATCAAATGGAAATCTATTTTTCAACATGAAAAACTTTAATTTTAAAAAGATGCTGTATAGATTATGTTTGCTGTCGGCTTTTTAGTAAGGTACGAAATTTAAATAGTTAAAGACTGATAATTCATTAATCAAAAGTTGTAAAAATCAGAAAAATTTATATCATCTGCTTATATGTAATATGAGTGATCGATTACATATAGATTTTTTTGATATTTTTCGAATTGTTATGATTAACATAGTAATAACTGCGAAGTCTGTTAATCATATTAATTAATCTTATTTACTAATTCAGTTAAAGCCCTTAACTCCGGAGGAATGAATGAAGAGGAATTATTATATTGTTGTATTGATTTTCCTTATATTTTTCGTTATTTCGTTTATAACAAATATTCTGGGTTCTCTTAACCCGGATATGATTACCAGTTTCCATTTAAGCCTTACACTATCAGCTTTTCTTCCCTTTGCGTTTTTTATTGCATATGGAGTTATGTCGATTCCGGCAGGGATTCTTGTAGAAAAATATAAAGAAAAAAAGATAATGTTTGCGGCTTTTTTAACGGCTTTGATAGGGGCGTTGATATTTTCATTTTTTCCGCATTACCTTGTTTTTATCCCATCGCTTTTCTTAATGGGTGCCGGTATGGCGATGCTGCAGGTTGCAATCAATCCGCTTTTAAGAGTTTCCGGAGGTGAAGAGCATTTTGCATTTAATTCGGTGCTTGCTCAATTGGTTTTCGGCGGAGCCTCGTTTCTTGCCCCGATGCTTTTAACATATTTAGTCTCGAATCTTAATGACGCTCATTCAAATAATGTGGTTAAATCAATTTTTTCAAATATAGTTCCTGCAAATATTACCTGGGTGTCTCTGTATTGGGTATTTTCAATAGTGCTGCTATTAATGATTATATTAATTATTGCTTCAAAATTTCCTGAGGTTGAAAGAAAAGAGGATGAAAAATCCGGTAGCTGGGCTGTACATAAGGGTTTGTTTAAAAACAAAACTGTTATTCTCTATTTTATCGGAATTTTTGCTTATGTTGGGACTGAACAGGGAGTATCGTACTGGATTTCAAAATTTCTGTACACATATCATAATTATGATCCTATTGCAGTTGGTGCGTCAATAGTAGGATGGTTTTGGGGGATGATGTCGATTGGTTGTTTACTTGGTCTAGGGTTATTGAAACTTTTTGATAGCAGAAGAATTTTACTTGGAGCAGTAATTTTTGCAATGATATTTTTAGCAATCGCGTTGCTGGGTCCGGGAAATATTGCGCTTATCGCATTTCCAATGGTTGGATTTTCATTGTCGGTTATGTGGTCAATTGTATTCTCGTTAGCTCTCAATTCGGTTGACAGCCACCATGGATCATTTGCCGGAATATTGTGTACTGCAATTATTGGCGGCGCTGTTGTACAATTATTTATCGGCTGGCTTGGCGATACATTTGGTTTAAGGACCGGGATGTCATTCGTTTTTGTAACCCTTGCCTACATATTTAGTATAGGAATCTGGGCAAATCCATTAATCGCTAATGAAACTATAAAATCAAAGAAATTATCGTCGGGAAAATAATTTTTGTTTTACCCGTAAAAACATAAGGAAACGATAAAATGTCATTAATCAGTTTAACGGAAATATTGACCGATGCAGATTCAAAAGGCTATGCAGTCGGGTTATTTAATGTGGTCGGTACTGACAGTCTTAAAGCAATTATAAAAGGCGCGGAAGAATGTAATTCTCCTGTAATAATTGGATTGGCAGAAGTGCATTTGCCGTATGCACCCCTTGAACTTTTAGCTCCTATGATGGTGGATTCTGCTAAGCGTTCTAAAGTTCCTGTTGCTGTTCATCTCGATCACGGCGAGATGTTTGAGACCATTATAAAAACAATGCATTATGGATTTACTTCAGTTATGTTTGATGGTTCTGTTCTAAATTATAATGACAATGTTAAAAAAACTCGGGAAATTGTAAAAATTGCGAAAGCGCTTGGCGTTTCTGTTGAAGCTGAACTTGGTCACGTCGGGGGAGCTGAAGCTGGTAGTTACGATCAACATGAAATGTATTATACGGAACCGGGAAAAGCTGCAGATTTTGTCAATCAAACTGAAATAAATGCCTTAGCCGTCGCCATTGGAACAGCGCATGGTGAGTACGTAAAAAAACCGTGTCTTGATCTGAACAGGCTATCGGAAATACATAACAAAGTCGATGTCCCGCTTGTGCTGCATGGCGGTTCCGGTCTTTCAGATGATGACTTCAAAGAGTGCATTAGTCGCGGAATTCGAAAGATAAATATTTTTACAGATATGTCTTATGCTGCTTCGGAAGGATTAAGAACGTTTCTCGAACTAAAGAAAAAATACCATTGTTTTGAAATTTCAGAAGTCATTGAGGAAAATATGAAAAAAGTAGTGATAGAAAAAATTCGTTTATTTGGCAGCAACTCAAAAGCTTAAAAGAGGTTAAAAATGCACGAAGTTACTTGTCTCGGTATAATCGTGGCAGATGTAATAGCAAAAACCGTTAACGCTCTGCCTCAGGAAGGTAAACTTGCTCTTATAGATCAGCTTGAGCTTCATCTTGGAGGTTGTGCATCAAATGCTGCTGTCGACCTTGAAAAAATAGGAATAAAAACAGCAGTTATCGGGAAAGTTGGGGACGACGGATTCGGTTCTTTTGTTATAAATGAAATGAAACGTAATAATGTAAATGTAGAGGGTATTATAGTAAGTAAAACGAGTAAAACTTCTGCATCGGTGGTTTCTGTTCATTCAAACGGTGAAAGATCATTTCTCCATCATATAGGGGCGAATGCAGATATTGTAGCTGATGATATCAACTTGTCAATTATTCTTAATTCAAAAATCCTCTTTATTGCCGGTGCATTACTTATGCCGGGGTTTGATTGTTTTCCCGCAGCAGAAGTGTTAAGAATAGCCCAAAAAGAAAAAATAATTACCGTGATGGACACTGCCTGGGATTCAACAGGGAAATGGATGCAGTCAATTGAACCGTGTTTAACGTATTTAGATTATTTCATGCCGAGTCTGGAAGAAGCTGAAATGATTTCGGGTAAAAGCAAGCCGGAAGAAATTGCCGGCGTGTTTTTGGATGCAGGGGTAAAAGTTGCTGTGATAAAACTTGGCTCTAACGGTTGTTTTATAAAAAGCAGAACAGGTGAACAGTTTTTTATTGATGCTTTTAAAGGGATTAAAGCGGTTGACACAACCGGCGCGGGTGATTCTTTTGCCGCAGGATTTATTACCGGTATTATCCATGGATGGGACCTTCCGGTTTGCGGTAAATTCGCTAACGCTGTCGGAGCACATTGTGTCATGAAAGTAGGCGCTACATCAGGTATAAAATGTTTGGGAGAGATCAGGGATTTTATTAACTCTTATAATAAATGAGGTGTTTTATGTTGAGTAAAGCAGTATTTGAAGATGCAAGAAACAGAGCGTTGGGGTACTTTAATAAAGCCGGAATAGCTCTTTCGGAAAGTGAAAAAGAAAATATTGAAGTGGCTGATTTTGGATTGGGTCGCTTGGATGAAATAGGTCTTGAAATTCTTGTCTATGTTAATACGGATAGATGTTGTGCCAAAGAGCTTGTCCTTTTCCCTTATCAAATTTGCCCGGAACACCGTCACCCTGATATTAATAAACAAATGGGAAAAGAAGAAACTTTCAGATGCCGGTATGGGAAAGTGCTTCTATATGTTGATGGTGAACCTTCTGAAAAAATTTCTGCAGTCTTACCAAATGGGAAAGAAAAATGTTTTACTGTAAAGCATGAAATCGTACTTAATCCGGGCGATCAATACACTCTTAAACCGGGAATTCTTCACTGGTTCCAGGCAGATTCAAAGGGTGCGGTGATATCCGAATTTTCAACAAAGAGCAGTGATGAATTTGATGTCTTTACCGACCCTGAGATTAAAAGAATTCCGGTAATTGAGAGCTGAAAAAAACTGCAAATTAGATAGATTGAAATAAATAAAGTGAATAAATAAAAAATGGGAAAATAATGGGAATACTTGGTGTTGATATTGGCGGTACAAATATTCGTGTGGGACTGATAGAAAACGGTGGACTTGTAAGAGTTGAATCGCTGGGAATCAGGAAAAATGGTGCGCTCGAAGAAATTATGGGGGATGTAATTTCAACAATTAAAAAATTCGACAATGATGAAATACTGGGAATGGGTATCGGGGTTCCAAGCGTTGTTGATGTTGAAAAAGGTATTGTATATGATGTGCAGAATATACCGTCATGGAAAGAAGTTCATCTTAAGAAAATATTGGAAAGAAAGTTTAAGATACCCGTTTATGTAAATAATGATGCCAACTGCTTTGCCGTTGGTGAAAAATACTTTGGTAAAGTGAAAAAGTACAGGAATCTCATTGGTTTAATAATTGGTACCGGCCTTGGCGCAGGAGTTATTGTCAACAATCAATTATATTCGGGAAATAATTGCGGCGCCGGTGAGTTCGGAATGATTCCATTTAAAGATAAGACTTATGAATATTACTGCAGTGGACAATTTTTCACAAACGAATTCAGGAAATCGGGCGAAGAGCTATTGGCAGGTGCTGAAAAAGGAAATCGTTCAGCGCTAAAGATTTTTAACAATTATGGCTCCAATCTCGGTGAAGCAATTAAAATGATTATGTATGCCGTTGATCCTGAAGTAATTGTTCTGGGAGGATCGGTAAGCAAATCGTATAAATTTTTTGAAAAAGGTATGTGGAAATCAATAAAAAGTTTTGCATATGCAAAATCAGTTTCTAAAATAAAAATTGAAGTTTCAAAAATAAAACATATTGCAATTCTTGGGGCGGCAGCTCTGTATCTTGATGCAATAGGAGACAATTTATTAAGAAAATCAAAAGTATAAAATCGTGTAAAAGTATCCGGTAAAAAATAATTACTAAAAGTAAGGAGTTTAGATATTAATCTTGTTGAATCAAAATATTCCAAATACGCCCTTGTCAGGGAAATGATGGAGACAGTAGAAGTCGTAAAGCAATTTAATTCCGGTCAAACTTCAGAAGTTGCAAAAAAGATTAAATCAATTGGACGATTATTATTTACCGGTGAAGGTTCGAGCAGGATATTTCCCGCAAAAAATGCGATTAGTAAAGCTCATGCATGGGGTATGGATTTAGATGTCATAACTGAGGGTTCAAGTCAGGCAATGTCTTATGATTTATCAAAATTTGCAATATTTTGTGCTTCTAATTCGGGAAGAACTAAAGAAGTAATTTCACTTTCAAAGAGGCTTGCCGAAAAGGGAAATGAAAATCTCTTTGCCCTGACTGCTAATACAGGTACTATCCTTGAAGATACATGCAATGAAACATTTGTTTTAAAGTGTGGTTGGGAAAAAGCGGTTGCTGCAACAAAAAGCGTTATTGAACAAGCGCTATTCTATGAATCAATTTTGTGGAATATATTAAACATTAAAAACAAAATAGAAAATTGCGGATTAAGCGGCAAAATAAAGCAGTCGTTAACTCTGCCTATAGAAAAAAGTATTATTAATGATGCTGTCCGTGCCCCGATTATTTATTTCTCGGGTTGTAATGATGGTGTAGCTGAGGAGTTGACGCTCAAGACAAATGAAATAACCAGGAAAAAATCGGATTTTCTGGAAGGTACTTATGCAGTGCATGGAATTGAAGAGGTTCTGGATAAGGATGATATTGTTTTCCTGGTAGATCCAATTGTTGAAGAAATTGAAAAATTTCAAAAAGTTCTCGTTGACGGCGTTGGGCTAAGAGTTGTGGCTATTGCTTCAAGAGAGACGCCATTTACTACAATTCGTGTTCCGGATGCAGGGGAGATGAACCCTTACTTGTTTTTATGTGCCGGATGGAATTTATTGGTTGAAATAGGCTTAGCTGCAGGAATCAATCTCGATAAACCTAAACGTGCCCGAAAAGTTGGTAATGAATGGACAGTATAGTTCGATTTTAGCGTCACTCCAATAAAATAATTTCAAGAAATAGATTACTATTAAAAATAGGAGGTCGAAATGAACTACCGCTGTGTCCCAAAGTTTTTTATTGTTTCATTTTTACTTCTGATCTATTCTTTTACACTACAGATTTTTGCGCAGGAACATTGGATCAACGGTTTCTCTAAATATATTGCCGGGGAAAATTT
>Ga0181520_10003177_pt1 | contig 29152 bp, 36 predicted proteins | sample PEATcosm2014_Bin_29_FD_132451 | JGI IMG/M metagenome (GOLD analysis project Ga0181520, IMG submission 132451) | Peatland microbial communities from MTU Mesocosm Facility, Houghton, MI, USA - PEATcosm2014_Bin02_30_metaG | ecosystem: Environmental > Terrestrial > Soil > Wetlands > Peat | place...
GCAGATCTACGCGAGCGAGATCTTCGCCAGACTGTCGCCGTTCGCGCAAGGGATCGTCAATCGGCGCTGGCTCGGATATTCCTGGAGAGAGATTGGGCGGGAACTGGAGATGGACTACTCTGAGGTCCGCAAGGCATACTTCCGTGAGTTGGGGTCGTTGCTGCGAGAACTGGCCCCGCCCGGAGATTCCGCGAAATGCGATTAAGTTGGCGCCGGTCCTCAGACTCCGAGGACCGCTTTGAGAAATGGATTGCGCAGCACCACCAACGACGCGTACTCGCAGGAGAAACGACTCCTTCAGGGCCATGTCCCGACGAGACGTTTCTGCGTGATCTGGCTTGCATATCTCCGAAGATCGCTCTTAGCGACCCACGGGTCGATCACGCGGCAACCTGCCCCACATGCATGAACAGGCTTCTTGCTCTTCGAGAAGAATTCCGGTCTCGCCGGCCGGATTGAGCCGGAATCTCCGCTGGAAACAGGTGGGTATTGGCGGCCGCGTCAAGTAGAAGTCTCGTCAACCTTGGAATGTTCAGCTCTTTTGAATCTGGCGAGGACGACGCGGCTCGAACCCGCGACCTCTGCCGTGACAGCTAAACGGAAACCCGTAACTATCAGAAACAAAACGCCACGGATGGCCATTTTTGGCGCTAATAGAGACGGCCAGGAACAGATTATCGGACCCTTAATGGACCCGCGACCTCTGCCCTGTAGCCCTCTGCCCAGACCTGGGATTGCAGGACGCGAATTCCGGTTGCGTTCGCCAGTGCTTCCTCGCGGCTGCCGCTTCTCCTGCTCCGCTTTGAAGCCGGCATCGGCTTTCGGCGTCTGCTCCTTGGGATGATGTACCGGGGTTGGCTCGGTGCAAACCTTCCGCAGTTCGCCCTTGTCGATGCCATCCGACACGGTGGCATCGGTGGTGTGCTTGCGCGTCTTGAACTCCGGCCACTTCGCCTTCTCCGGTGGCTCTCAGTGAGAGCGATTTTGTGGATGCCGTAGATGGGCGGTTGCGAGTTCTTTTTCCTGAGGCATAAAACTCCTATGCCTCACCTGAATTTCGTGCGGCGAATTGGGGAAAGGACGCCCGCTCCTGGCAGAAACCGAGCGGGCCGCAGATTTGAGGAAACGGTGTCGGAAAGCATGGCGGGGAATGGTCATGGGACGCAACGGTACCTTTGTACCGTTTAACGTTTTGCTGGAGCTGGTGCGGGATTCGCTGGCGGCCTTACTGTGGAGGCCGCCGCCAAGAAGCAGCAACGCAGAAATGCGACAAAATCTAACCCGCCCAAGTTTTCGAACGCATGGAGTCCAAGTAGAATTCATCCAAATGGACACTACACAGATCCTTGCCGAAATCGACTCGGAAATCAGACGTCTTGAGGAAGTCAGGGCGCTACTTGCCGCAACCTCAACCAAGGCCCATTCCGGGCCACGAAAGAAACGCCACCTATCCGCAGAGGCACGCGAGAGAATCGTAGCTGCTCAACGAAAACGCTGGGCAAAGCAAAAGAAGGCCGCCACGTGAGACCGTCAAATGGATGGGCCGCGCGGCAGGCCATGCTTTACCAACTCGAAAGGGTGCTCAGGGCTTGAGGGCGCTAGACTTCGACGCGATGCCGCAACCGGGCAGAATCGCCTGGTTGCGGCATCGTGGATAGCAACATCGATCTCACAAGGGCCATATAGGGGCCGAGTCTCAAACAGCATCAGCGTGATTAGTCGTGCTGGAATTGCCGTTAGGGAGGGCTTGCGGCCTGCAGGAGACGTCACCGTGCGCGTTCTGATGGTCGACGATTAGCCCCTGGCGTCGCCGTGGCGTCGTTCACAGGCTGCGTCGATTCAAGGATGTGGCGATCGCTGGGGAATGCGGAGATGGGGTATCCGCGGTAGAGAGGATTCTGGAACGATCTCCGGATGTGGTCTTCCTTGATCTCTTTGGCGCCATCGCCTCTATCCGCTGTGCGTTGTGATTCCACGTGCTCACATTGCGCCATATCCAGCATGTAGGTGCACAAGAGGCCAACGAATCGACAAGACGCCGGGATCGGCGTTCCCCTTCGCTTCCGAGCCTTTTTGTGCTATCCATTCTTCAACTCCTCAGCCGGAGTGCCCGATAAACCCAGCGCCTCCAGCTCCGCCCAAGGCACCACCTTGTCCATCTCTTCGAGGAACTGCTCAGGCGCTGTCTTCGTCCCGTATCCCGCGAACCCGCTCTGCGCCGCCAGACTCTGCTATCTCACGCCCTTATCCCTCCACCAACCGAGGTCAACCGCTTTGGCTGTGATTCGGGAAGTTCTTCAACCTAAGTGCCGCCTCGGGCTCACCATTCAGCGACAGTGCGCAAGGCGACGTTCGCCTGACGCTCAGAAAGCTGCGGGCTGGGTCAGATTTGCCGTGCCCTTTCTATAAGGCAGTCACGGCGAGAAGCTGTAATGGCGTGCCCCGGGAGCCTTTATGACCGCTGGCGCCCGTGCAGCCAAGCGTTTCGCCGGCCCATCCGGCCTATGAATCCCGTTCAGCAATCCTGACGAAAACAGCCTTTGATTCGACGATCGCACCGGTCCGCATCTCTCACGCAGCTACAGAGGTGTGCACAATCGCATACTGAATTGGATTGTGGCAGTGGAGGCAGTTGGTATGGTGAATCGGACCGGAACCCACACCAATTCCCTGTGGAAAAGACCTCAGGCACTGGCTGCAGATGACCATCACGTACGGTTCTCCCGGAGGGTCGTGTCCATTGCTCGGAATCCAGATGGGGACCGACAAACGCGTTTGATCAATGAGACGCAATGTTATGGCGTGTGTTACATTTTCAACTATCTGGAGCAAAATGCATGGATCGACTCCCTTTTCATAGAAAGCGTCGGCTGCAACACCCGGCGGCAACTCCACACCTGAGAACTGACTGCTCATCGCGATGACCGGAATCGAGGGAAACCGGCGTCGAACCACCGAGAGCAATTCAAAGCCGGACATGCCGGGCATGTTCAGATCCGAGACGATGAGGTCTGGAACCTCCTTCCCGATCTCAGCCAGCGCGGAGAATCCGTCGCGCGCACTCCGAACTCCGTAGCCATGGTCAGAGAGAAGTTCTGATAGACACATACGAATAATGGGTTGATCGTCTACTACAAGAATACTTGCTCTGAGGTAGGACATCGCTTCACCTTGGCGCGGCATCTAAACCCGCTCAGCCGAAAGTGTCGCATTGCGCAGCCTTCAGCACTGTTCGCTAGTGGACACGTCCGCTAACACAAAAGTATTATTTGTAGGCTTCAACAAAGGCGTATCGGGTTCTATCAGCACCCGCTGCCCGCCGAGGGAGCAATAGCTCCTGCTTCGCGCGACGCTGGCAACAACCGGGATCTCGAAGGGTGTCAGTCGCCCGGCACCCCTCACGGCATTACCACTGAGTGATGGCCTCACCACCAGGGGCATACGCGTATGACGACTATCGCCCCGCAAGACGAGCAATGAACATAACACTTTCGGTGTCAGGGCGCATTTGTATTGGGACCGCCCGCGCCATATGCCGCCCCCGCCAAAAGTGCCATTGCTAATTCCTCCCCGGCCTGCAACTCTCAGGAGATAGTACTGTTTCTCGGTTACGAGGGTTTCTCGTGCAGATCGATAATTGGAACCGAAGAGCTGTTCGGACTCTTCTGGCAGATGCAGGCCGACCGCTGGTGCTTCCTGACGCCGAGAAAGTTTCCGGGAATCGGGAAGGTGTGCTGGAGGAGATGGCTAACGCGCGGAAGAATTACCTTGACTTCGTGAGGCGCAGCGGACCGCTCATTATGTCGGATGACGAACAGGTTGCATTCCAGAAAGCGCTCGATCGCCTGATGGCTAAATTTCATTGACGAGCTGCTTCAAATCAATCTCCAGTGTCTCCCAAACCCGAGGAACAACGGATTCCGAGCAACCGGCACCACCGGGAAACAAACCCCTGTCGATTTTCACCGCCTCAGCGGCTATGCTCAGCCCGAGGCAGCTTCACTGCGAAGGGTTGCCAGACTGTCCTTAGTGTCGAAGTAATGCAGTACACATCTAGTAAACCGCAAGCAATAGTCACCGCGGTAACATCGTTGGCATGGAGGATAGCGTGAGAGGGCGTTTTACAGGAAACGCTTCGATGTGTTCACAACTGAACAGACACTCGCTGTCGCGCCGCGGGATACTCGAGGCTGGCTATAATGGGGTCATCCATTAAAAGACGCGGTCACTCAGAATGCCCCTGCGGTGCTGTCCCGTGGCAACAAGCGCGGACAGTCTTGCGGATCGCTGTTTGAGGATCGCGGTCAAGGTCTAAACACTCGTTACCATGCGTGGCCCAAGGCTCAGGCGGCCAGTATAGGTTCAAACCGTATCTTTCTCTGACGATCGTGTTCATCGGGAGGAGGCAACGTCAAGTGACGGAACCAAAAAAACTGGAATTTGACAGCGACGCCTTTCTGTCGAGTCCTGGACGGGGACGGAGAATTGTCCATATACGGCCCGGACTGCCCTTCTTCTCGCAGGGAGAGCCTGCTCAGGGCATCTTCTATCTTCAGCGGGGTCGGGCTAAGCTGACCGTTGTCTCGACGAAAGGTAAAGAAGCTACGATTACGCTTCTTCACCCCGGCGACTTCGTGGGAGAGGAGTCGCTGGTGGCGGGGATCGGAATTCGGACGGCGACAGCCACCGCCATTACCGGCTGTACCGCGCTCAGGATCGAGAAAGCGGAATTGTTTCGAGTGGTGCACGACGAACATACTTTCTCCGATCTGTTCCTGTCGTTTCTGTTGGCCCGCGGCATGCGCGCGCAGGCGGATCTGATCGACCAGCTTTTCAACTCCAGCGAAAAGCGCCTGGCACGCATTCTGCTGTTAATGGCGAATGTCGGTAACCCGGGTCACTCGGAAGACCTGATTCCCAGAATCTCACAGGAGACCCTGGCCGAGATGATCGGCACCACCCGATCCCGCGTCAACTTTTTCATGAACCGCTTCCGGAAGCTTGGGTTGATTGAATACAACAGCCGCATCCGCATACATAAATCGCTGCTGAATGTGATTCTGATGGATCAGCTACCCGGGGAAATCGCCGCAAATCTCCCCTTCCTCGTCGTTCCGCCGGGCGAGCCGCAATTGTCGGAGGGTCAACCGGCGCTGCGCCGCCGTGGCGCAGAGGGGCTGTAACAAAAAGAGATATAGTCTCAGGATCTGTTCCCCGGATCGGCGCAGGCACTCGTGGACGACTCGACTGAAGTGATGGTCGAGGCGATGGAGTACAACGGTGCCAACTGGCTGTGCGTCCGAGTTGCACGGTCGCACAGGTTCTCAGTACTTGCAAGCCGCGCATAGAGGAAGGCACATGAGCGAAGACAATCGCACCAATCAACTACTCGAAGTGATTGCCGATGAGTTGTATGTGTTTAGGAGGGACAAGCAAGAGCAGGAAGATCAGGAGTCGGGCCGGCAAACCGCGTGGAGGGCGGCAGGCGAGAGGGATGCAATGAGGCGGTCAATTGACGCTCGTAGAGGTTTGCTCAAACTCTGATATCGCTGCCTGGCAAGCCAAACTTATCCACATCGCGATAGAGGGGTTGCCCTCCGTGGATGATCCCCGAAATCGCCTGCCCTCCAGCCAGCCGGTGATGTGCTGACGGGCACGGGATCGCAAAGCTCCAGTGAGGTACTAATGATGTCAGCAGCGGAGAGACATCGGGGACAAGGCAAGTTGCGCAACTGCATCTTTCCAGATGGCTATTTCAAGGTTGAGTATAGTTTGCGGCAGAGCAGAGTTGTAACATCTGCGAATCACGCTCCAAGAACACAACGGGGCACCATCGAATACATTCGCGTTTTGGATGGCACGAGAATGCCGAATGGCAAATATAATTTGGAGCTTGCTGCCGACCAGAAAGCTGAGATCTTTGCGGTGCGGAAGGATTGCGACAACTGGGTACTGCTCCCGGATTGAGATGGGTACGTACCGCTCGGGCGGCAAACAACCGCAAGATTCACAGTGACCGAGGCGAGCCTAATGGCTGCGCAGGATAGCGGGTTAGGTCGAAGTAGTCTTGCCATGGTGGTCGGGTCGCAGTTGATTTATCGATGCGATTCGGTCGTGGCCGCGGGCGTTCGCATAGCACAGAGGGATGATGGGATGGATACAAAGAAAGCAGACGCTGACAGCAGACAGCAGCCGAGGATTCTGTTAGTCGTACGATGACTCAGCATAGGCCGGAAAACCATCGTGTGGCGGAGCCGGGACAGGATGGCGGGGTCGCAGCCACTAAACCACAGGCGTAGAGGACAGGTACATAATGTGTAGTCGGTACTATCGTCGGTCCGCCGGACAGCACATCGCGGAACACTTCGGCGTAGCCCGCCCTTCTTCCTTCGCTATCTCCCCCTCTTACAACATCGCTCCCCAGACAATCCAGCCCGTGGTCCGTCTGAGGGAGGAGAGCTTTGAACGGGAACTGGTCCCGATGCGCTGGGGCTTCATTCCTCATTGGGCTAGGGATGCCAGTATCGGAATTGGCGCCATCAATGCAAACTGTGAGACCGTCACAACCGGAGCCGTCTTTCGCGATGCGATCAGGCACCGTCGCTGCCTCATCCCCGCCGACGGTTATTTTGAGTGGCAAGAGAATGCTCGGAAGGTGAAACAACCTCACGCTGTCTGTCTGAAAAGTGGTACCCCGTTTGCGTTTGCTGGCCTTTGGGAACGATGGATAGAAAGAACCACAAACCGACCGCTCGAAACGTATACGATACTTACCACGGAGCCGAACGATCTGATTGCCTCGATTCACGACAGGATGCCGGTGATTCTCGCTCCGAAGGACTATGAACGCTGGATGGCCCCCGCCGAGCCGGCCCATTTGCCCGTGGACTTGCTCAGACCTTACGCGACAGAAGAAATGATGACGTGGAAAGTCGGCATTTGGGTGGGGGACGTCAGGAACGACGAGGCAACTTTGATCGGGCCTCGCTAGAACTGCCTTCGGCGCACGGTCATTTATGATTAATGTCGAGGAGTTTTGCTGCGCTGACATGTGGTGCGGCCTATTTATTGCGTTGTAATACCGTTCAGTACAGGTGGCGGCCTTGCTCTGTCACGGCAGGTAACAGATCTCCAGAGATATTTAGCCTAAGTGTCCGCTAACGGAGCAAGAGTCGCTGGCAACGCACCCATATGAGGAGTGTTTTTCGGCGACTGGCTCTGAAACGGGCGCGATGTTGTGGATGCCTCCAAATGCACGGATCCCCGACCTCTCTCATGAAGCACGTAGCTTGCCAAAGGCCGCGTAAGGCATAGTCGCCCTTAAAAACAGGTCAGCTTCGGTGACGGGCCGCAGATTTGGGAAGATGGTCGGTCGAGAGACTCGCAGGGAGCGACTGCAGGGTGATTATGCCTTTTGGGAGAGTCAGCGCGTACTGAAAACCCCACGCCGCTGGGGCGCTGGAACTACAATTCCTTGAGATCCGACCGAGCTGTGGCCCTCGGCTTCGAAAGGCAGCTCAGAGGGCAGATCGTCTTCAGTCGGGAAGCCGTGCATCAGTTCTCTCTGCCAGACCAGATCGTGAGAGCCGCAAAGTATGCTGGGATTGCTTCTCAATATCCGCAACACTATCGTGGGCCAGTCGGGCATCCTTCCAATGTAGATAGCGTGCAGCCTTCCGCAGTGTTTGTGCCCACATTCGCATTCGATCCGCCACATGGGGGACGGGGGTTGATGTGGGTCCAGCATTTCAGCGTCAAGATGGATGCTATTCACCGGACGCACGAACGAGCGCCCGTGCCGAAGACATAAGAATGTTGCAGGCCACTTATCCGTAGGCTGACTCTCTTGATTCTCGAATATTCCTAGTCGGCTTCGATGTGGAAGGAATATACTGCATGGAGCACAACGGTTTCCACTGTCAAAGCAATCAAGACGCACCGCATAATCCGTAAGCCTCTTGTTTGGGCCGCATTGAGACGCGGAACCCGGTCCATTCATCGTGGAACTCAAGAAGCTATCTCCTTACCGTCCTTCTTTGACTCCGCGATATAGCCGGCCATCTGTTGTGCGAGTTGCGAATCCACCTCGTCCGCTATCGTCATAACATCATCCAGAAGAAGATTGAAGTTGACACTGCTCAGATTATGCTGCAAGGTCTGGAAGATGGAGACTTGCAGCATGCGCGACTCTTCCACGATCATGGCTGGACTGTAGCACTGATCGCGCCGCAGGGCACCGTGTCTGACGGCAGATGGAGAGGCGAGCGCTCGCGTACCCAGAGGAAGTGGCATGCGAAGGCGGGCTATCAGATCCTCGAACAGCTGCGGAAGGTAGCCAGATCGTTCGACATGATCCATCGGGATAGACAATATTGTCTGCTCCTGAGCGACACGAGCGAGCCAAGCATCGATTGTCGGTTGCGTCTCGCGGGCGAGAATGTCGGCCACGTTTTCGATAAGCCGCGGCTCACGAGTCTCGAGCCTCAACCGGCTCCTGATGGTTCCGACCAGGTGTTCCGCGGTTATCGGCTTGGTGAGAACCTCATCTGTCTGTAGCAGGATTGCCGCTGCCGCTGCTTTCATTTCAGGGTATCCGCTCAGGATGAGCGTGATCGCTTTGGGATTAGAGTGGTGCATAGCGCTGACGACCGTCAATCCGTCACCGGCGTTGGGCATTTGTAGATCGCTCAAGAGCACATCGAAAGTCTCGGTGCCGATGTATTTCAGGGCATCGTTCACAGTCGAGGCCATTACGACTTCAAAGCCATTATTTTCGAGGACCACGGCTAGAAGTTTTAGGATCGACGCGTTATCGTCAACCAGCAGAATTCTGGACTTAGGGATAGGTGAGTTTTCTGAGTCAGACGACACTGTTTGCGTTTGGACCACGTCATGCTCCAATCAGGCCGCCATTCAGGGCCTAAAATAAGTATCTTTCGAGCCTGCTTGTGATTGCTGATCAATCTAGCTCATGAGTGAATGACACAAAAGGGTCATGACGGACGCTAGTGTGGACTGTCGCAGAGACAGCATTAGCACCGCCACTTACCTCTAATGAAGCAATGAAGTGGGGCCAGCGATCCCGTAATTCTCACCAGGAGTCAACAGGGCGAGCTCAGCCGCATCGCCCAGTCGCGTTCCCTGCCTGCCGGATGCGTCTTCCCGCCCGTCTGATCCTGATGCTGGCCGAGGGTGCCTCGTTCAGCACCACTCAGCGGGGGCTGAGGGCAACCGCTCCGACCATCAGTGCCTTGGGTTATCCGGCGCCGGAAGCGTTGTGACTTACGATGCTATGCGGATGTGGAAAGCAAAGGGCGCTTCCCACATTCGCACAGCCACGGCGGCGGCGAGCTTATCTCGATGCTAAACTCTACGCTCTATCCCGAGCACTCTCATTTACCTGGACCAACCTAGGGGCAGCTCACACCCTTCACACTTCCATCGAGTAATCGAGCACACCTAGCTGCACTATGATCCCCGCGTTGGCAAGTCTCTCGTTGAATGTGGGGACAATGCCGGTCGCTCGGAAACGGCCTTTCACATTTCCCTTAGGCCCCAGTCCCTGCATCTCAAAAACGAAGATGTCCTGCATGCTGATGATGTCGCTGAATGCGCCAGTGAGCTCGGTAATGTAGGTGACGCGCCGTGTGCCGTCGCTCATACGCGCAATTTGAACGATTACCTGGATAGCAGACGCGATCTGTGCTCGGATCGCTGCGTCCGGCAGACGCACGTTGCTCATCAGGGTCATGGTTTCCATACGGGACAGAGCATCGCGCGGCGTGTTTGCGTGTACGGTCGTGATAGAACCGTCGTGCCCGGTGTTCATTGCCTGTAGCATGTCTAGACACTCTTCGCCACGAACCTCGCCAAGGATGATGCGATCGGGACGCATGCGAAGCGCGTTCATCACCAGCTCCCTCTGCCGCACGGCGCCCTTTCCATCTATGTTCGGGGGTCTACATTCGAGTCGCACAACGTGGTTTTGTTTCAGTTGGAGTTCCGCTGGGTCTTCAATGGTAATGATACGCTCGCTATCGGAGATGAATCCTGACAACACGTTCAACAAGCTTGTTTTGCCCGCGCCTGTTCCCCCTGCGACAACGATGTTGAGTCGGCCTTTGATGCAACCCTCCAGCATGTCGAGCATCGGCCGGGTCAGCGCCTTATTGCGTAACAGGTCTTCCGCAATCAGCGGCTTTGCCGCAAACTTGCGGATAGACAAGATCGGGCCATCAACGGCCAGAGGGGGGATAATGACGTTGACACGCGACCCGTCCTTTAGGCGAGCGTCTACCATTGGCGAGGACTCGTCGACTCTCCTGCCTGCCGCCGAGACGATCTTGTCAATAACTTGCATAAGGTGCAGATTATCCGGGAAGACCACGGCGGTCTTCTCAAGGACACCGTCACGCTCCACATAAACGGAGTTGTACGTGTTCACCAGAATGTCGTTGATGGTTGGATCCTTAAGCAATGGCTCGAGCGGCCCCAGGCCGAATATTTCATCAATAACTTCACGCGCCAACTGATCTCTTTCAGTTGACGAGAGGGGAACGCCCTGTTCGTCAATCATTTGAAGAATGACGACGAGGAGTTGCTGCTGCGACCCACGGTTGTCGTGCATCAGGTTGAGTTTATCGAGATCTAACCGCGTTATAAGTTGCTGGTGTACCCCCGACTTAATCTGCTGCTGCACTCTTAGAGCAACGGTTCTCGCGCTCCGCACGATGGGAGGGGCCATTCGGGCGACGCCATCGATGGTTGAGTCAATCACTTCGGCATCCTTCAATCTCCAATAGTTAATGTCTTGCTCACCAAAGAGTGCCATTTTCTTGCCGGCACCGGAATCGATGGATTCTTGACACCGGCAAGCCTCGCGGCTCATTTGAACATCTGCGGGGAGAACTCTGACTTGCGTTCCGACTCCGCCGGCTCTCCGATATTAGGAGTGTGTTGAAAAAGAGTTAGACAGCCCGAAATTAACTGGACCGAACGGCTTTAACAATTCCCAGCGGAAAGTCAAAATCTACTTCGCACGGAAATCGGCCTACAACGCGTCGATCGACACTTGGCATACATTATTTATCGCTCATTTGCACCCTGAAGTGGCCCTCGAAAATCCTTCTTCAACCGTCCTTTGTTGGGCGCGAACGCAGTGCCAACTCATCCCCGGGACCAGTACAGACAAGGTTTTTGCCAGTCGTATTAAGTTCTTAACACTCCAGACGCTTTTCCATAAGAATTGTGGCAGGCCGTGACATATGGGCTTACCGAGCGATGAAAAGAGTAGGTCTGGAGTGACATGTCGGGTCCTAACATCGGCCTGAATAATGGGCGCTCGCTATCTATCCGGCTAGCCTCACGGATGAATCGCGTCTCGCGGGTGGAACAGGGACATCGAGAAGCTCCCGCACTTTTCTCACAAGATCATCCCGGCTAAAGGGTTTTGTAAGAAACGCACTGTCGTCCCCCGGCGAGACATCCTGAGAGAACTCTTCGGCTGTATATCCGGAGGTATAGAGCACTCTTATCTCTGGTCTCGTGGAAGCGAGCTTCTCGGCGAGCATGGGTCCGCTGAATCCGGGCATAACCACATCGGTGATCATCAGAGGCAGCGGTCCGGGATGCTCCGCGGCCATGCGAAGGGCCTCTCCAGAGTCACCAGAGTCAAGCACTGTGTAGCCAAAGGTCTCGAGAAACATTCGCGTGAGTTGTCGTAGCGGGTTGCTGTCATCAACCAACAGGATTGTCTCGCTACCTCCACGCAGTGGTATCTCTGTGGCGGGTTGCAAAACAGCTGGAGCTCTGTCGCATCGGGGAAAACGGATTCTGAATGAAGTCCCATGACCCAGCTCGCTATAAACGCCGATCGTGCCACCGCTCTGCTTCACAATGCCGAAAACGGTTGAGAGGCCGAGACCCGTACCGCTGCCCGGGGCTTTTGTGCTGAAAAAGGGTTCGAAGATGTGGGATTGAGTGTCAAGGTTCATACCAATTCCGGTGTCGCTTACTGTCATCATGACGTACCGACCCGGGCTTATCGGCGGGTAAAGGGCAGCAGAGGCTTCATCAATGTCTACGTTCGATGTTATGATGGAAATGGTTCCACCCTTTGGCATTGCGTCACGGGCGTTGATCGCCAAGTTCATCAACACCTGATCGATTTGACTCGGGTCGGCCTCGATCGTACCCAGTGAGCCGTTGAGGACGCTAACCAGTGTGACGTTATCACCCAACAGACGATTGAGCATTACGACCGTGCGATTCACAGCCTCATTCAGGTCCAGCAAGACTGGTTTCAATGCCTGTCGACGGCTGAACGCGAGAAGGCGTTGTGTGAGGTTTTTGCCAGTCGTCCCTGCATTATGAATCTCGGCGATCATTTTGCGCGCTGGCTCGGTCAGATCTGGCCGCTCTCCCAGAATCTCGCAATAACCCAGGATGACCCCTAGAAGATTGTTGAAGTCGTGAGCCAAACCTCCGGCAAGTTGACCGACGGCCTCCATTTTATGAGCCTGACGTAATCGTTGCCCCGATTTTTCAGCGTGTTTCCTTTGGGTGATATCGCGGATATTGCATTGGATCACAGTCTCGCCATTGTCGTTGTAGACGTTCCCAACCACCTCCACATTGACGGATAGCCCGCCTTTGGATTTCAGGGGTAAATTGTCATAGCGACCATAGTTGTTAGCCTGCAGCTCTTGAAATGCGGCCTTCGCGGCTGCTATGTCCTTGAGCAGGCCGATCTCCCAAAGCGCTTTTCCGACAAGCTCTTCATGCGAATAGCCAAGCAAGTGCATCAGAAAGGGATTGACATCGGTAATCAATCCGGTGGACGCATCGAGCATCAGGATTCCGTCCTGCGCAACCTCAAAGAGGCGCCTATACCTAACACCGGAGTTCCTGAGATCATCCGCCATGGCAGCCCCATCACTTCTTCTGGAATTTCCTCGGTTGCCGGGCGGCCGTGATCGAAACCCTTCAGCGCAAAGAATTTGTTGTTGCAACCGTTCGACTGGGACCGCAGACTGTTCCGGGGACCCATTCGGCCTCACGTTGTTAGTTGACTCTTTCACGGTACGCCTCCGGCGGAAGGTGCCATTCCGCGATTTTGGTTACATTCCTGAATTGCCCCTGAGTTGCTCGGGAGTCGCACCGCAAATTTCGCGGCAACACGGGATTCATCGAACAGTGAATCGGGCTGCGGCAGTAGACACATTCGGCTTCGACTTGCGAATCAGTGCTTATATGCAAGGCCGTTAAGAGCGCCCTGAGGTCTCCGGGACATGTAACTCCGACGTACGGTTCTCTCGAAATAGCGCGCGGTGGAACCCCCACAGGCTCCAATGAAAGAGTGCGATGAGTCAACATCGATCGCCTGGGGCGCATTATGCCGCTTATTATCCGGAGCAGGAGGCCCGGATGGGATTTCTTTGGGTGGAAGGCGTCAGCGGCAACCCCGAGCGGCACGGCCCGGCCTACAAACTCGCTGCTCATGGCGATCGCCCGTAATGACGGAAGCCGGCATCGGACTACCGAGGGCAGCTCGAAGCCGGGCATGGTCGGAATATTCAGCTCAGAGAGAATGACGTCCGGAACCTGTTTCCGCATCTCAGCCAGTGCGGCAAAGCCTTCCGGAGCGACCCGGACTGCATAGTGAAGTGCAGTAAGCATGCTCAACAGAGACATGCGGGGTGAGGCATCATCTACGATAAGAAGTTGTGGTTTGAAATCGCGCATTAGTCCACCCTGTGGGCCGTACCTGACCACCGCTCAACCTGCAGTGTCCCACCGCGTCGGCCGGTTTTACTGTTCGCTATGGGATATTGTGATATGACACTTTAGCGGTATTACTAACACAAAAGTGCTAGTACGTCGGTGGCTACCTGGAATGCTTCAGTCGAATCCCACACTGATGCGAAGGCTATGAGCAGGCTCGTCGCTCTGTGCGCGAATTGACCGTGCGGGCGTGCAACGCGGCCAAATAGCGGCCAATTCTGTCTTCTACCCTACCGAGATGACGGCACGCTCACGAGCGCAGAACGCACACACAAGAAGCTCTAATTGCCGTTCCGGCCGAGTGTAATGGGAAAAGCGAGATTGCAAAAAAGAGATGAGATGACTTCTTCACAATCTACCCTTCTCGCCAGAGTGAACGAGGGAACCTGGTGACGGCTCGATGAAGGCGAGCGGATGCCGGTTTGATCGTTAGATCTTCTTTCAGACTTTACCAGCGGTAGATGGTCAGATTGTCCATGTACACCGTGGTGGTTCCGCTGGGGCCCAGCCCGTCGACCTGGAAGTTGGTCAGCAGTGCGGGAGCCCAGCCGAGCGCGAAGGCGGAGTTAACAGTGGCGTCGATGTTCTGGGGGACGTCGTCCAGCCACACAGCGTTATAAGTGATGTTGCCGGAGGCGTCGCGCGAATAACTGATTTGGACGTGATGCCAGGTGTCGATGCTCCAGCTTCGCGGGTTGCAGGATGCGTTTGACTTCACCCACGTGACGACCGGATTCTGCGGTGTGCCCGTATTCGCTGAGTAATCCCACGTGCTGCTGTAGCCGTCACACTGAAAGCCAAAGATCGCTGTCTGGCCATTGAGCATGGTCTGATTCATATCCATTTCGAGGTTGGCAAGCTGACTGGAGGAACTGGTGAGATACACCCATGTGTCGTAAAGAAAGTTCGTGGATTCGGTATCGTCGCCGAAAAGGACATAATATCTTTCATTGCCGCCGCTGGTAAAAGTTGTCACAAACTGGCGTGCGGTGCCGCTGTAGGCAGGCGAGCCGACAAGGCTAGCGCTGCCGGTGGAATCGCCGCTCGCGCCGGTGTCGTTAACAGCCCGCCAGCTGCTCAGAGCCTGAATTGCGCTGACGCTGATGGCGCCGGTGGGGACCACAGCAGCGTTTGCCGGGGCGGTGACGCTAAGGACGACATCGGTGTCGCACGAACCGCCGCCGGTTCCCCATGCCTTGACATGCAAGGTGTGTGCGCCTTCGGTCGCAGTGACGGATGCATTGATGGACGCTGCGTCCACGATCGTTGTGCTCGTGCTGCCGTCGAGCGAATACCCCATGGCGCTAGTCTGGTTCTCGCCGCAGGAGGGGGCACTTGCCGTGAGAGTGAACGGGGACGTCGCATTCACGCCATTGGAGGGACTGGTGACGTTGACTTCCTCCGGGAGGACGGCAGGAGGATGTCCGCCAATCACCGTGATCGCGACGTCGGTAACGCACGAAGCTCCGCCGTTGCCCCATGACTTGACGTGCAGGGTGTGTGCGCCTGCTGCAGCCGTAACGCTGGTGTTCAGGGAGGAACTAATCACAATGGTTGTATTCCCACTGTTATCGAGTGAGTAGCCCATAGCGCTAATCGTCTGTGAGGAGCAACCGGAAGAAGAAGCCGTGAGAGCAAATGGAGTTGCAACGTCGGAACCATTGGACGGACTGTTGACCGTCACGGAGCCGAGAGCGTGTACGGCGAACATAATCAACAGCGAAGAGCGAAACGCCAACTTCAGTGCCGTGTTCATATAGATCATCCCTCATGTGCCGAGCAATTAGTTGTGGCCGACTTGCTGCCAGTTGCGGCACCCGAAAATTCCTAAAGCACTAGCGGAAAATCCGGCCATGACAGCAAAGGAGAGGCTTCTGAAAGATCCTTCGGACGTTCTCCGGCTCGGCGTTGGGCGACGACTCTGTCACTGAACATAACGGTCCATTGATGTCGTGGCACGCAATGCAGTTAGAAAATGGATTGTCAGAGATGAGGAGGCTGTCCGGAGACAGGCTCAGGTCGGCAACTCAGGGTGGATCGGAATCTATGATCGTTAACCTGACGATAGGACGTTTAGCAATTGAAGAACATAGTACTTCGGGGTGAGCAACGTGCCCATTCGGTCGACTGTATGCTCCGGTCGACACGACCGGCAGGCAAGCAATCTGGCCCACTATCCTACATAGGGTTCGGGCTAAGCGGACCGTTGTCTCAATGAAACGTAAGGGGAGCTAGGATTATGCTTCTTCATCCCGGCGACTTCGTGGGAGAGGAGTTGCTGGTGGCGGGGACTGGCATTCGGACGGCAATAGCCACCGCCATTACCGGCTGTACCGCGGCCAGGATCGAGAAAGCGGAATTGTTTCGAGTAGTGCACGACGAACATACTTTCTCCGATCTGTTCCTGTCGTTTCTGTTGGCCCGCGGTAGGCGCCCGGGTGGATCTGATCGACCAGCTTTTCAACTCCAGCGAAAAGCGCCTGACACGCATTCTGCTGTTAATGGCGGATGTCAGTAAGCCGGGCCCACTCGGAAGACCCGATCCCCAAAATCTTCACAGGAGACCCTGGCGGAGATGATCGGCACCACCCGATTCCAGTTGAATTTTTCATGAACCGCCTCCAACACATGCCCCTCCTATGCTGGCGATCGCTGTTCGCCAGGGAGCGGCGGGCCATTTATTCCAACTGCAACTACCTGAAGCTCCCGACCGATATGCGGGACCGCCGAATCTGGGGGTCATCTCGTGAGATTCCAAGTTCGGCACGGCCGTCTGCGCATCCGCCTGTGTCCGGCGAGTGAGAGGGCATCGACATTCCCGGATATTCCGGGCTGAGCGGCAAGACAAGATGCAACAAATTGAACTGTTATAAGACGGTGCCACTTTGCGCAGCTGCTATGAAGGATGTCACAGCCAGTCTGTCCACTATGCCACGCCACAGTAGCGATCTCAAGTGCTCTATTGCGACTGATTCTCGCGACTGTCTGCGCAGGAAGTACTTCGAGGACCATTGGCGAGATAGGTTCGCTTGGGTTGGTTGTTTCGCCCTCTGTTCCTTATATTACATAATCTTCTCCAGCAAAAGAGCAGTATTATCCCCATCATGGCGTTCGTCCTTGAGAAGAGATTATCCGATGAGTGACTGCGATGTTATTGCCGAGTCAGTGGTACTGGAGAAAACGGTGGGGACGGGTGACTTCATTGCGAGTCGGTACATGCCGTCGGGAACTGTGGTGGACGGAGTACCCGATCTTGAACGGCTGACGGCGGAGGCGATGCGAGAAAGTGCCCCCTTACTCAAGCGTCTGAAGGGCTGCGAGCCGCACTCGGTGACGGCGTGGCCACGAACGCCTCACAGGCGCATGCCCGAGAGCCGCGCGAATGCGCGTTGACCTGATCAGACAACTGGACGAGCTCGCCATCTCGATGCCCGTGGGCCGGGGATCGCTGATATTCCGATCTGGGGCTCCGGCATTGGCGGTCTACGTCGTTCGCAGCGGCAAGATCGTGCGGGTGTGGAGGGGGCCGGATCAGGTATACCCGATGGATGCCCTTGGGCCAGGCAGCATCATGGGTCTGTCCGCGGCGCTGAACGGGGAATACATCGTGACGGCGAAGGCGGTCGAAGATTCGGAGCTGGGTTTCATTTCCGTGAACCAGGTGATTGCGATGTTTGAATCGAGTCCACGGCTGGCGCGGGCAGCGACGGAGCTGACTGCTCAGGAAGCAGTGCGAATGCAATTGCCGGCTGACCCCGGAAACATCCGCCCTGCGAGAGGCTCTGAAACGGCGAAAGGTAGCATTTTGCCGATACGGTTCAGCTCGGGAGATCGGAAGCGCGTAGAGACGGCAGCCCGGGCAAACGGGCAAAGCGTTTCAGAATGGGTTCGCAGCACGTTGAGTGCCGCGATTGGAGGCTGAGGCTGCCGTCTTCCGCACTGGATTTCAAGTAGGGCACTACAGCCAAAGGAAGGCAAACTAGTCCTCCGGCTTCTCCGCCATATACAATCGGTTGCCATCAGGGCGGCCTGGCTTAACATGCATTCTGACAACTTCGAACGCTAACAGTTGCATTACTGTGCGGGTATGAACCGGGCTACGGTCGAGCATTTCCATCACCCTGCTTGCAGGAATTAACCCTAGAACCGAATCGTCAACAGCCCGCGCCGTTGCGCTGTACCTTCCGTTCAGCGCTGCCGGTAAGCCGATGATGCTACCCGGTCCGAAAGTATCCAATGGATGGACTCCGTCGGGGCCAGCCCATACAAGGGCAACTTTACCCTCGCGGATTACGTAAACGGCGGAAGTCGTCTCGCCGCGTCGGAACAACACGAATCCCTTTGGCACGCAGGCAGTGCTTGCGCGAGCATCAAGCTCTTTGAGTAGATACGAAGCCATGCGGTATAGACAGTTCGCAATCCTGTCGTGGTCCATCCGAAGAGCAGATTCGCGAGCGTCAATCACAATAGACCGAAGGGAGTAGGACCACCATTATACTAGCGCACCACCTTAGCGAATGGTGTACTAAGCTCATTGAGAGGGACGTTAATGTGTGACTAATCATAACTACGATATTCTCTTAGTAGTTCAATGTGTGGTGACACTCATAATACATTTCCGCATCGCTGTTTGCATGCTCCTGACGAACTGTGGGCCAACCAGTAGTGGCTGAATGTACGTTGCTATTCCAGAAGCATGGCGGAGAGGGAGCCACGCTGTATGTAAGGTTTGGCACACGGATGAGTACAACTTCCGTGGTATGCGACCCATCCCCGTGTTCCGTTCGGACGGATGTGATCGAGGTAAGCGTCCGGTGTAGTCCGCATTGACGGGCATGGGCAGTCGGGAGGCACAGTGTTCATGATCGGAGATAGTGGACAAGAGTTGATCGTGAGAAAGAGAGAGGTTCAAGGCAGCAGATCGTCGATACGATGGATGATCGGCGAGGCGGGCCAACACAGTCGGAGTTAAGTCTCGGGGTCGATGCCGTTCAGCTTCGCCGTGCCGATCAGGGTATAGATCGCAGCGGCCCGCTCACCACCGGAGGCGGAGCCGGCGAACAGGTAGTTGTTCCTGCCCAGAACGATGGCGCGCTAGGCGCGTTCGGCTCCATTATTGTCGATCCGATGCGGCCCTCGTTGATGTAGCGGAGGAGGGCACGCCAGCGCGAGAGGGAATAGCGGATGGCCGCCGCCACTTCGGACTTACGCGACAGGCCCCGAGCTTCTTCTCCAGCCATGGGTGCAGCTCGTCGATGAGTGGGCCGCGCCCGTGCGCGACGGAAGTCTCGGCGCTCCGCAGGCAGCTTACAGCGGATGTCCTGCTCATGCAGCGTGCGTGCTCAGGCCGATCTCGTGGGATCAGCTGTTCAACTCCAGCGAGACATGCGTGGTCCGAATTCTTCTGCTCATGGCCGGATCCGGCACCCGGGCGAGCGAGAGCCGGTAATTCCGAGGATCCTATTGCCGCTAGGTTCCACCGTGAAGGGAAAAAAGGCCCGCTGCAACTGAGAGGGAGCGGGCCATGCACTACAGGAGGGATGTTGCTATTCCTGAAGCATGGCAGGGACCGAGCCGCGTCGTGCGTAAGCTTTTGCACAGGATGAGTACAACTTCAGTGGGAGGACCGTTCTTCGGACAAAAGAAAGCCCACTGCATAGTCGTGACAATGGGCGGTGTGAAGTGTTACCGCAAAGAGGATCGCAGCGGGGGGCTGGGGGCGCAATGGTACTTCAGTTCGGCGAGTGTCCGTTTTAGTGCGTTGCTGTATCCGTGGCCCCCTGTTGGCCCACGGGGCATTCATGGTTGTTAATGCCCCAAGATGAGGGCGTTCGGGCCAAGCCAGGCGTTGAATAGCTCGTAACGCTCGTTAAGCTAATCTTAGTGGCGGTGTTGCCGTAGATCGATATCTCGCTACCCTGGTTCTTTACGCCGGAGGTTCAGCGAGGCACATTGAGAGATGACCTAACCCTAAACTTGAAATCACATGCTCTTACAACACTCCCTGAGTACTCTCCGAACCCGGCAGCCTTGCCGGCTGGACCAAATACCCAGGGTATTCGGCGAAAGGACAGGTCTCCCCATCTTGTCAGAAGCTACCCTATACCGGAGAGAGCAGGTCGAGCATAGCCAAAAAAATTCCACATGGAACTCGGGCACGCCGGTTTCCCATGCGTACACCGAGCCTTGTCTGAGATAGCGCAGCTCCTCGCCGCACTCTGGATTGAAGCAATGCCCTATCATGGCGTTCCTCTCCTGGCTTGATGTGTAATTCGCCAGATGAGCGACGCTGGTCTGCACAAAATCCGCGAAGTTGGACCCCGCGCGGGACAGCGCCAATACCTCAACCTGGAGCCACAGAATCCCGGCGAGCTTCACTCGCTCCAGAAGCAACGAAGCAAAACCGCGCCCTTTCCGGGCATCGAATTCCCCGTCAACGAATGATAGTCAGCGGACCGGCCTGCTTACTGTTCAATACTGGACAGATTCGTCGCCATATTTTGTCGGAGGTGTTGGACAGCCTCCTCGGACTGGAACTGCGTGAAGGCCACATCGTAATAACCTCCTTCGAGCACCGGGCGTCCGAGCAACAGGCGTGACCTTGGCTTGCGGCTGCCCGCGACGGGCCTGGGGTTGGCCTGGACCGTGGCTCTGCGGGGTGGATCCATGACTTGCCGCTGCCTCATGCGGCCGAGGGCGGCAGGCCATGACGTCGTAAGCCACAGAGGCGGCTCCGACATCCGCTGGTGTTCGCGCTTAGGAGGCCAGGGCAAAGAAGCCTGAACTGCGAGTTTGCGTATAGAGGTCCTCGGCTGCCGCGGCGTCGACTGGCTTTGAGAAGAGAAAACCCTGGAAGTAAGTGCAACCCAGCATGCGCAGTCTGGCTAATTGCTGCTCGCTCTCAACACCTTCGGCAATAACTTCCAGCTTAAGCGAGCGAGCCAGATCCAGGATAGCCCGTACTATATCTGTGCTACCTTGTCCGGCATTCAGTTCATGAACAAAGGAGCCGTCGATCTTGAGGGCATCGAACGGGAGGCGCTGGAGATAACTGAGAGATGAGTAACCAGTTCCGAAGTCGTCGATTCCGAGCCTCACGCCCATGTTCTTCAGACGGTTCAATGTGATCAGCGTCTGTTCAGCGTTTTCCATGATGGAACTTTCGGTCATTTCGAGCGCCAGGCATTCGGGCTTGAGTTCGGCCTGCTTCAGGGCGGCTTCCACGTCCTCCACAAGGTGGGGATTGCTCAGTTGACGCGAAGAAACGTTCACGCTAACCGTAAAAGGGGGATCCGTAGCAAATCTCCGCCGCCATTCGGCCGCTTGCAGGCAAGCCTCGCGCAGGACCCAGCGGCCCAGGAGAAGGATGAGATCGCTTTCCTCAGCGATGGAAATGAACTCGCCGGGGGGGATGAGTCCCCGCTCAGGGTGATTCCAGCGAACCAGCGCCTCAAAACCATGAATTCGGACGTTGGAGTCCGAGATGATGGGCTGATAATGAAGGACAAGTTGTCCCTCGTCGATCGCTTTACGCAATCCTGTCTCGATCTCAAATCGCCTGTCGACCTGCTGTCGTAGTTTCTCATTGAAGAACTCGAAACGCCCTTTGCCGTTGTTCTTGGCTTGATACATGGCGGTATCAGCGTTGCGAAGAAGGTCTTCGGGAGTGCTGCCGGTTGAGCTGAGGGCGACTCCGATGCTGGCGGAGACAAACATGCGATGGCCCTCAAAATTGAAGGGCTCGCTGAGCCGATCAAGGATCCGGGCGGCGACGACCGCGGCGTCGCTCTCCTGTTCGTTATTCAGGAGAAGGATAGCGAACTCGTCTCCGCCAATGCGCGAAACGGCGGACTGTCTGGATCCGCTCCGGCGCGGGTTGTTGCGAACGCTGGCGGTGAGACGTGCGGCCACATCGATGAGCATCTCGTCGCCAGCGGCGTGCCCGAGGTTGTCGTTGATCAGTTTGAATCCATCCAGATCCACGAACAGGACAGCGAACTGGCCACCATCCCCCCGGCCTGCCGCCTCGATGGCGGACTCTAGGCGGTCGACGAAATAGAGACGATTTGGGATATGTGTGAGGGGGTCAGCGATCTTGCCCTCCGTGATGTCGGTTTGCGAGCCCGCCATGCGAAGCGCTTTGCCCAACGAATCACGGACCGCGATCCCGCGGCTAAGGGTCCAGAGGTAGGCGCCAGATTTGTGTCGCATACGGTACTCACTGACGAATTCCGGTGTCTTGCCCGCGCAGTGTGCGGCAATCTCGTCGCGGACACGCTGTCGATCGCTGGGATGAATGTGCGCGAACCAGTCCTCAGGGCCCGACCAGCTTTCGTTCTCCGAATAGCCAAGCATGTGGCCCCAGCGGGGAGAGAAGTAGATTTCGTCGGTAATGAGGTTCCAGTCCCACAGACCGTCATTGGCCCCGCGGGCGGCGAGCGCATAGCGTTCCTCACTGTCCTGCAGCGACTTGAGGGCGTCACGAAGGGCCTGTTCGCGGGATTCGATCCGGGAAAGCATTTCATTGAAAGCGTTGATGAGAAGACCCGCCTCGCCCCCTGCGCGGATCTTCGCACGGACGGAGTAGTCCTTGTCGGTGGAAATGCGGCCGGCCAGAGCGGCGAGTTGCACGAGGGGATCGGCGATGGAGGCCGCGAGGCGAAGAGAGGCCAGGAACGTGACAACGACGGAGATCAGAATGACCACAATAGCGATCTCCGCGTATTCGAGAAGTCGGGAGCGAAATTCACGCAGATCGAAAACCAGGACAATGGATCCTGTGCGTTCCCCGTTGAGGAGGACGCCGCGGAACAGAATAAGAGATTCGGGGCCAAAGTAAGCCCCGTCTCGACGGCGTTCAGGAAAAACAGGAACAGAGTGGCCGCCCGGCGTACGGTATTCCGCAAAAATGCGCCCGTGCTCGTCGTAGAGACAAGCGGCGAGGACATTAGGCTCTGTCGAGAGAGCGCCCAACATCTCCCGGGCCGCTCTCTCGTCATTAAAGGCAAGCGAGGCGGCGGTGTTTGCGCCGAGAGTGTCGGCCAAAGCAGTAACTTCGCGAACGGCGCTCGCGCGATAACTCTGGCGTTCGTAGATGGCGAACCCGAGGGAGGCGAGTAGGACCGAAATTACGCTGGCAGAAAGGGTGAGAAGGGCGAGATTGAAACGAATGGAGAGGTTCCTGAACCGCATCGTTCATCGACTCCAATTCCTCGACGGGCGGCCTGTTACCGACGTGGCAAGAAGAAGTAGTCTGGAACTGATTTTCAGATGGGACGATTCGGCTGCTGTGAGGTTTATATCGAAGCGGATTCGATCTGACTCCAGGTGGAAGCGGATCATTCCTCCGTCCGACAGAAAGCTGTCGGATTCACCAACTGTGAGAACAGGTTGATCGCGCAGGTCTCGCAGGATATCGGGTTGCCGGCGGCCCTCGTCATGACTGAGGAAGAGGATCTTGCAGCCGGGAATAGCCTGAGGATCGCTCACCAGGCGGATGTGCAACACCCGCACGCCGATGAGCTTGCCCTCCAGTGTGCTCTGGAGCTCATGCCGTTGCGGGTCGTCGTCGAAGACGCAGATGTTAAGGGAACGATCTCTGTCGCTGGTGTCCGCAGGCCAGTCTACAAGCTCGGCGAAGTGGAAAAGGAAGGCGGCCTTCACCTGGGATTCTTCGACGTTCGTTTGTCCGCGAACATACTCCACTGCCCCCAAAGCGAGCAGGAGGAAGCAGAGAATTGCGTCACGGTACGCGAAGCTGCCGGATTGCCGGTAAAGCATGTACCTCGTCGAATTGTTGTCCTCTCGCTCCAGTTGCGGCCTCTCGCTCAGAAGGACCATGCAATTCTGGCGTAGGCATCGCGCCGTATGAGCCCGGACTGCGCGGCATCGTCGACGCCGGAGAACTCCGGGTGTAGTTTGCGCTGCAGGTTCTGGCCGACCAGGCTCAACGAGAAATGCTCACCGGCATCCCAGATCAAGTTGGTGTCAAGGCGGGTATAGGAAGGAATTTCCACGGCCGGCAGACGGTTAACGAAATAAGCCGCCGTGTTCCACTGGGCATTCCCTGGCAGGCTTACGCTGGAACGCAACTGCGCCTGATGGTCCGGTGTACTGCCTTCCGTTATGGCAGCGTCTGTCAAGTCCCGGCTTCCGGCGAATGGGTGCAAATGCGCGCAAAAGAGACTATAACCCGGGCTCATCGTCCAGAATCTCGCAACCTTCCAGTTCGCGAATACCTCGATGCCGTGTGTTTCCCCGTACAGTCCGCTGCCGAGAGTATTGGGAATGAGCAGATGTACCGGCGCTGGATTCGACTCCAGGCGTGCGGTTCCCGGCTCTACCGAGGCCAGATCGCGATAGCGGTTATAGAACACCGTTAGATCCAGCGAGAATCTGCTGGTCCAGGTGTCTCGGTACCCTGCTTCGAATGCCGTCAGGTGCTCATTCTTATCATTTGGATTCCCGAAAAGGCTGACAAGGGCCGGCAGGCCGCCAGGACCGGGAAAGGCTGTGTAATTCACTCGGAGATCTGTGTCACTGCGAGCCGGGGTGCGGTCGGCGCCGGAAATTCCACCCCAAAACATGTTCTTGCTGTTCGGAGTCCAAACCAGGCGAGCGGAGGGTTGAAGCTCAAAGCCGGTGTAATCGTTGCGTTCAACCCTCGCGCCAAGGCTTAGCTTGAGACTGTTGGGGCGGATGGCGATATCATCCTGCGCAAAGAAATTCAAGAGACGGGTGGCGCGGTCCTTTGGCGTGAAGGATATTCGCAGGGTAGGATTTGTGCTGTCCGCGCTCACGCGGTAGCCGAATCCCCACACGAGGTCCTGTCGCGTATTCCAGGTGAAGTCGTGCTGAAAGTCAATATCGAATGTGTTGAGTCCTATGCTGTAGGTTGTATCCCCGCGACTGGTGCGGTCGAAGTAGACCTGCAGCGAAGTCTGCGAGCGCGGCGAGAGGACGCGATTCCACCGGGTGAGCACATTCCAGCCCGAGGAACGGTCGCGCAGGGTCAGGACAGCGTTTTCCGGCGGATCGAGTGAAACTGGCGTATCGGCCCGCTCTCCCGCATTACCCTGATACGCTTCCGCTTCGGTGGTGAGGGAATCTTTCAAAGAGAGGTTCGAGTCGGTTCGGAATCCTCCATGAATAAGGCGCCAGTCATCGTGACCGTCGAGTCCGCCCAGGGTCGGGAGGGCGTTGTAGTGGAAGCCCTCCGCACTGAAGCGCCACGCGCCGAGGTTGCGAGTATTGCCCCCGTAGCGAACAGCCACTGGCCCGGCGCTGCTGCTGCCTGCGCCGGCGACCACGTAGCTACCCGGCGTGTCACCGGCAGTTCTCGTGATGATGTTGATGACGCCGTTTACGGCGTTGGCGCCCCAGACTGCGGCTCCAGGACCGCGAATGACCTCGACTCGCTCGATAGTATCGAGAGGAATGTTCTGGGAATCCCAGTAAACGCCGGCGAAGATAGGAGTGTAGATCGTGCGACCGTCGACCAGGACAAGCAGTTTATCGGAATACTGGCCATTGAAGCCGCGAGCGCTGATGGCCCATTTGCTGGTGTCGATCTGGCCTACGTCAATACCCGGGACCATGCGCAGCAGATCGGGGATATTGAGTGCCCCGGATCGGCGTATGTCTTCACGGGAGATAACGAAGATCGCCGCAGGTGCCTCAGAGGTCCTCTGCTCCTTCTTGGATACAGACGTTATCGCGATGTTCATCAGGTCTTCGAGACTCTTCTGTGTAAGATCGTCTGCCGGTTGGGAGTGAGCCAGAGGCCCGGCGATGGCAAGTATGGTGATCCAGGCAATCATTCGGGCTCGCCGCGATAACCGCGCGAAGGGAGCGATACATGAGAGGCCGGACAGTTTAGGTGGAAAGGGAGCAGGAAAAAGACGGATAGACAACCCCAGAGGGCTTTAGCGCTCTATTCCCAATTAGCATGGCAGGGGGCTAGAGCGTTGTATGTATGATTCGGAACACAGATGAGTACAACTTCTGTGGCAGCCGACCCTTCTTCGAGCTCCGTCTTTAATGTCTATCCGCTACCTGCCTGCCTGCCCGCGGGCATACTCACGCTCAGCGGAGACGTGTGACGAACGACGCGGGAGAGGGTTGGCAGTGCTAGTCATGAGGAATCGAAGGCAGTCAGATAGAGCAAAGGTGCAAGTTGGGTGTCGGCGGCAGAGGGAGGCATGTCCCTGGCTACTGTGTTTCGATGCCACAACGGTGGGATTCTTCTGTGTGCCGACCGTGAAGAACGAAATGGCAAAACGAAAAAGAGAAGTAGACAAAATCTACCGGATCGAACTCCCCTCATTTCAGGGTTTCTTCGCTGGGTCAGAACCCGCCGCGATTATCAGTGCGACATGCCAGGAGATTCGCAGTTCTCTGGACCAAGCCTTTACCGATGATAAAGACATGGTTCGCGAACACAATGCCCTAGTCGAATCGGTTTTGCGCTCGATCCACTAACGATTTGGCGCCAATGCTTGCCCGGATACCTCGCTTCCATTGTAATTGTCGCGCCCGTTGAGCGAAACGATGCTTGAGTTTCCCTTGGGCCGAACTCCCACATTACCATTGGGTTGCGCCTCCCAACAGCTTCGCCTAAGCCCTCCGCCAGGTGGGCTCTTGTGCGTGTGGCCTAGACTGATCAATCTTACGCGCAACGGTACTAAAGTACCGTTGCGCCCTACAGCCATTCCGTGCGATTGTTTCTGACACCGTTTCCTCAAATCTGCGGCCCGCTGGTGTCGGCCAGGAGCGGGCCTTTCTCCTCCCTAAGCGCTGCGGGAAACCAGGTGGGGCATGGAAGTTCTATGCTTCATGAAAATGAATTCGCACCCGCCCATCTGCGGCATCCACAACGCCATACTCGTTGAGAGCCAGTTGCCAGTCGATCCGTACGCTCCGCATCTCGGACACGTCACCGGCTACGTGTGCCCTGTGAGCGGGCAGATGGTGGCGGATCCGGGTCCGCATTGACGGTCGTTCTGCCCCGGAAGCTGCACTCATCTTGTGCAAAAGCTTACATACGACGCCGGTCGCTCTCTGCCATGCTTCCGGAATAGCAATATCCCTCCCTGAACTAGTAAGGCCCGCTTTCCCATCTCAGGTGGAGCGGGCCTTTTTCTTTGACATGGACTCTGCCGGCCGATAGCCCGGAAACAATCAAGGAAAACACAATTCCTGAAGACCAACTACGCCCGTCGGGCCCCGTGATCTTCGCCTCCCTGGCGTTTCAGACTCAGACACTACAGAACGCCCCACCTCGGGTGAATCAGCTACGTAGCCCCGTGATCCAACAAGTGGTCGCGGAAGCGGGTCGCAAATACGTCGTTCTGCCGCAGAAGTTGCACTCCCCCTGTCCAATAGCTTACATACGATGCGGCTCGCTGCCTGCCATGCTTCAGGAATAAGCAACACATATCAGACATACCCTGGCTTGGTCCGCTGCATGTCATAGTGCAGCGGGCCGCTTTTTCCCAACGGCATCACTACCGTCGTTCTTCGGATTTCCCCTGAAGACTTACGCCGATCTGCCCGTAAGATGCGCAAGTAATCGCGCGGGCCCCGGACTCAGGAGGATTCACAATGGCTCTTCAACGACTCCGGCGTTCGGCTGGATATGGAGCCGATTCACCCCGCACTACACATCGAAGCATGGCAGCCGGCTGAACCAGGCGGAGATCGAGATCGGCTCCTCAGCCGGACGCCGGGGCGTTCACCGACTCGTTTGGAGAACAGGTCGGCGGACAAGTTCAGGCCGATTGCCAGTACCAGTTCAGGTGCACATCACGCGGTCACGATACTAATACTCTGACCGCGTGAAGCGGTGCCTTTTGTAGCGGAATTTCTGGCGGGCACTGGCACGGGTGAAGCGCCAGTCGATCCGGGCCCAATGGCGGTCCAGCTTTTCATTCGAGGCGCTGGCTTCGCCGCAGCTAGTTCATCGCTGGATTCTGCGGTGTCATCAGCCGCACCGTCCCTGTGCCCGGGCGGATTCCGCACCGCGACTCGGAATATAAACGGGGGGGGCACAGCCAATTTCTTCGTTGACCGCCACTTGAGCCGCCTTCTGCCCTGGGTCGAGTTGAACGATTCACCGTTGAGGTTCGCGTTGTCTAATCAGGGAAGCCCTTATCGAATCGCTCTTCAAAGCGCCGACGAAGAGCCGGCATGTTGGGATCCAGAAGGTCGTCCTTAAACTTCGTCAGATGGGCCTTGAGTGCTCGTGGAAGGAGTTCTGAGCTGATAATCACTTTCCCGCTTCCTTTATCGAACGCCATAGCCTTTTGGCCGCTAGGCTGTCCTAGGCCAATAGGTGCTGCTGGCCTTGCCGAATGATACAGACCACATCGCGCGCCTTTGTACAGTAGCTTCAGGAGATTGTCGTCATCAAATGTTCCCAATGTTCCTTGGAGGATTTCCGGAAGAACCTCCTTCACCCCAGCCTTGAACCTACCGATACTGCTTACTTTTAGAGAGACGATCGAACCGACTAACTCAAAATAGCTGAGGCATATATGCAATACAGCAAACCCAGAGTGTCTGATTCGGGGTACGATCTGGCCCGGTTCAGAGGTATTGATCTGAGGAAGCGTTGCGCCTCCATTTGCAATGAGATCAGCAACATGCAACTGCCAGCCAAAAGTTTGTTCATAAAATATTTCAACTTTCTGGTCATATGTCAGCGGACTCTGCAAGTCCGATGTTTGGTGCTTCCCTTGCGCCGGGACCAAGTGGCGACGAACAACAGGCTCTGTCACGATTCTAACCCCGCTTCTCTAACGTCTTCATTGCCTCCAGAAGGTCCTTTGGTCACATCGGGAGGGATGAACACGAACGAAGTCACGCTGTTCATAAGGAAAAGAATGCGGGCGTCCCGCCAGATGATCCGGGTAACCCGACGGTGGATTTTCATGGTCAGAAACCGTCCAACGAATACATGAGTCGGAGACCCGATCCGGATGCGAAGCTGGCACTTGGGCCCCGGCGAGAAGGCCGGGTTGAGCTACAGCGGCAATCTGCGAGTGGAGAATCGTCGTGGGATGATTGCGAAAGCTGAGGTTCTGGAGGCCGACGGGCGTGCTGTATCGCGATGTGGCGCTGACGAAGCTGGAGGGCAGCGCCATAGATTCGCGCTAAACGCGGCACGCCAGCCACGCCGTCAGCCAGAAGAAGTGGAAGCGGATTGAAGCGTGCTTCGGCTGGCCGAATGACACCGCGTTGGCGCGTAAGCTCAAACATTCGTGGACTCTTCAATGTGGGATGGATGAGCTTCACCTTCGCCTCGGCGGCATACAAGGTGCGGATGCGCAAGCTGATTCCGATTCAGCCTGCGGACTGATGAGGCCGAAGC
>Ga0181520_10003178_pt1 | contig 29148 bp, 25 predicted proteins | sample PEATcosm2014_Bin_29_FD_132451 | JGI IMG/M metagenome (GOLD analysis project Ga0181520, IMG submission 132451) | Peatland microbial communities from MTU Mesocosm Facility, Houghton, MI, USA - PEATcosm2014_Bin02_30_metaG | ecosystem: Environmental > Terrestrial > Soil > Wetlands > Peat | place...
ATGATGAGCGTCATGCTGGTCCGGTCGGGGCTGCCGTTCCCGTTCGTCAGGATCTGCGGCACGTCGAACATCTGTATGCCGCCTATCATGGATGTTAAGAGGACGAACGCGAAGATGGGCAGGAGGAGCGGCATCGTGATCTTGATGAAGGTCTGAGTCGAGCTGGCGCCGTCGATCCTGGCCGCCTCGAACAGGGAGGTGTCGATGCCCATGATGCCCGACATGAGCAGGATCGTCGTGTTGCCGAACCACATCATGAAATTCATGATGCAGATGAGCGCTCGGGTCCAATCGGTCCTCGCCAGGAAGCGTATGGGGTCGCTCGTGATCTTGGCGTCCATAAGTATGCTGTTGATCGGCCCGCCGTCCGAGAACAGGGCGAAGAAGAGCATGGCGAAGGCCGAGGCCATGATCAAGTTGGGCATATAGATGATGGTCTTGAAGAACTGCTGTCCCTTCAGGTTCAGACTCGAGCTCGAGAACCACACGGCCAGCAGCAAAGACACGAGAATTTGCGGTATGAAGTTGAGTATCCAGAGAATGATCGTGTTCAACGCGTAGACATCGACGTGGCTCTCGGTGAATATCTTGACGAAGTTGGAAAGGCCGACGTAGGTGGGGCCCACTTGGGTCAGCCCGACCCGATAATTCTCGAAGAAGCTGTTATAGAAGGTCGACACGAGAGGTATCAGGGCGCACAGCAGATAGACGACGAAAAACGGCGCGAGGAAGAAATATCCCCATTTCGAATAGCTGATGCTCCTCTTCCTTGTCTTAGCCATCGCTCTGTCCTTCCAGGCGCCCAGATGAAAAGCGGGACGGACGAGCCGCCCCGCTTTTCCGCGTTCCGAGCGCTTATTTCGTGAGGTTCGGGTACTTCTCCAGGATGGCGGTGTAGAAATTGTCCAAGGCCTTGTCCTTGGTCACCTTGCCGTCGAAGTACTCCTTGAAGGCGGCCTGGATGCCCTCGGTCATACCCTGGTCGTAGATGGATATGTTGTTGCGGTTGATGGACTTCGCGGAGTCGAGGAAGAAGGCTACATGGTTCTGTCCGCCCAGGAAGGCGTTCTTGTAGTCGCTCTTCGCGACTTGGGCCATCGCAGCCGCGTTGTTCGTGAAGTCGCCCTTCTCTTTGGCGATGGAAGTGAGGGTCGCCTTGTCGCAGGTGAGCTTGCGCATCACATCCCTGACGAGTTGGATGTTATCCGTGCCGGCCGCGGCGCAAAGCCAGGTGCCGCCCCAAGAGAAGCCCTGGGGGCCCTTGCAGAAGGCCCAATCGCCGTAGCTGCCGTTGCCGGGGGCATCGGGGCCCTTGGCGTCGGCCTTGGTCGCGGGAGCGAGGCAGAAGTCGATGAACCAGCCGGGACCGAAATAGGAGAAGACTTTGCCGTCCTTCCCGGCGCCCTGCCACGACTCGGCGGACCAGAGGCTGGCCTTGTTGTTGTAACCCTTGTCCGTGTAGGCCTTGGTCATGTCGATCCACCTGTTGATGGAGGGATCGATGAAAATCTTGCCGGCCTTGTCGACCCATGACGACTTGGCGTTGTCGGAGAAGACGCGATAGACGTCGTCGTAGCCCGACAGCATGAAATAGCCCAGGGACTTGGCCTTGGCGGCGACGGCGTCGAACTTATCCCAGGAGCTGAGGGCCGCCTGCACCTTCGCCGGGTCGTCCGTACCGAGGACGGCCTTCGCGATGGAGCGCCTATAGATGAGGCCGCCCGGGCAAGCCTGCCAGGAAACGCCCTTGAGGACGCCGTTCTTGTCGGTCATGATGTCTTTGGTGTACTTGTACATCTGGGCGGTGTCGGCCGGGGTGAGCCCGACGTCCTTGTAGACATCGAGAGTGGCGGGCGTGTTGACGTACTTGAGAGCGTAGTCCGCCTCGACGAGGAAGATGTCGATCTTGTCGTTCGGGGCGGCCTTGTCCTGATTGAGAAGAGCCTCGTCGAGCTTGTTCTGATAGGCGTTGTCCTGGTTGGGCGTCACGACCCAGTTCACCGTGACATCCTTGGGCACGAGGCCGGCTTTCTCGAAATAGTCCTTGAATCGGGTCTGGAACTCGTCGTTCCATACGTAAATGGTCAGCACCTTGCCGTCGTTGGAGAACTTGGGAGCGGCAAACAGGCTGGTAGCGCTGGACAGTACTGCCAACGCCATGAGAGCCACAAGAAATCTCTTCACTGGATACCTCCTGCAATGAACATTATTTAAACGCCTTGCGCGTTTAAGCCATACCTATATGCGCCTCGAGGCCGTCTTCGGCGGCCTGCCCGGCGCTGGTCCTCCTTCTCGACATCAAATGTACCCCAAGTCGTTGATCGCCAGTTAGTTGATTGGTACAACCAAGAATGGTATAGCATGACTCTAGTAAGTCGTCAATCAAAAAGGAAAACCGGAAATCCTTTGCAGAAAGGCCGCGGCCGGTTCCGCCCTCACTCCTGATGGCGAAACCGAACGATGAATTCCGTTCCGGCGCCGATGCGGTATTCGACTCCGGCATCGATCTGCCTTGTCAGCTGGTAGACGAGGACGAAGCCCAGGCTGGTGGAAAGCTCGGGCTTGATTCCGGGGGGCAAGCCGATGCCATCGTCCGAGACGCGCAGCGTAGCCTCCTCTCCGTCTCTGGAGAGTCGGATCCTTATCGATCCGCGGTAGCGCCCCGGAAAGGCGTACTTCAAGGAATTGGTGATCAGTTCGTTGGCGATGAGGGCGAGCGGTAAGGCCACTCCCATGGGTAGAATCAGGGGATCGGCATCCACGCTGAGGCTCAGGTCGGGAAAGCGGGCGCTGCTCGACAGGAGTCGTTGCGCGATGTCCTTCAAATAGGGCCCGAAATCCAGGCTGGCCAGATTCTCCGAGGAATATAGTTCCTCATGGAGCAGAGCGATGGAATCGATGCGGCGATAGCTGGCTTCGAAGGCCGAAAGGGAGCGGGGATCCTCGATGCCGACGGAGCTGAGCCGAATCATGGAGGCGACCAGGGCGAGATTGTTCTTGACGCGGTGATGAAGCTCGCGGAGGAGGACCTCCTTCTCGACGAGCTCGGCCTTTATCTCGTCTTTCAAATTCGCCTGTTCTGCGAGAAGCTCCCGCGTCTTCATCTCCGCCGATTTCAGGAATTTGAAGGAGCCGTCGACCCCGCGGATCAAAATCGCGTTGGCTGCGGCAAAGGTGACATCGAACAGGAAGATGTCGCCTGCCTGGATAACCCAGGAGAAGAACTTGAAATCTTTGAGAACATGCCAGGAGATCAATCCCTTCGCGTGAAGCACCGCGAATACCATCTCCGTGGCGAAATTGACGCAGGCCGCGAACAGAGAGATCCGGAAGCCGCCGAAGAGGCTGAGGATGAGGACGCTGACCGTGAACCAGATGCCACTTCCTCCTTCCGGGCCGGCGAGCACGAAGGCGACGACGGCGATGAGATAGAAGTTTACGGCGATGACGAGGGTTTTGGCCTTTATGGCCACTCGGGGAAGGAAGATGATCAGGACATTGGCGAGAAAGGGCACGGCGAGGACGAGCCCCGGAGTCCTGCCCGTCAATGCCAGCCAGATACAGACCGGGATGACGCTGAGAGTTCCGGCGAGCGTTCCGATGAACGCGATGACGTAGAATATGGAACGCTGCCAGTACTCGATGGAATTTCGCTCGACTCGGCCGACATAGAGCGCGAAGACCCGGCGGATATGGACCGCCACGGCGGAGCCTATCCGTCGAAGCTTGCCGGCCATCTCGAATACCTCCTTCGGAACCGCCTCGAAACGGCTTGAAAGAACGCTTCATGATCGCCCTCACGACGAGGGTAGTCAAAGGGGAATAAAAAGTAAACACGGGTTTCGGATCCGAGGATCGAACCCCGGCGGCGGGATGGACGCGGGGAGCCGACTCAATGAAGACCTCGCCCGAAATCCGGGCGCTCCCCGGCCTCGAGATCGGGATTTTCAACCGCCGACGATATCGGTGAAGGCGGCCTATACGACGAACTTATCCGTCGCGGCCTTCACCTCGCCGATGAGAGTCGTCGTCTGCACGGTCAGGTCGCCCGTGCCGCTGATCGCCTCGTTGATTTCGCGGGTTCCCTGCCGTATCTCTTCGCTGTTTTGAACGACGAGGCGGTTCATGGAATCCAGCGCCTCTATGCGCTCGAGCACCGAGGCGTTGCCAGATTTCAGGTCCGCCGCCTCGCGGGAAATCTCGCGCGTGATGCTGACGAGCTCGGAGAGCGACTCGAGGACCTGTTTGCCGCCGATCCTCTGCTCGCGCATCGCCTCGCCGATGCGGCTTACCGAAGAGCCGAGCTCGGCGGATCCGTCGAGGATCGTTCCGAAAGACAGTACGGCAGCACCTGCCGCTTCGCGAACCGACTCGATCGAGGCCGAGACGCGCCCCAAATCGGCGGATATTTCCTTGGAACTGGTGGTGGACTGTTCCGCCAGGCGCCTGATCTCGTCGGCCACGACGGCGAATCCCTTGCCGGCTTCGCCCGCGTGGGCCGCTTCTATGGCTGCGTTCATAGCCAGGAGATTCGTCCGATCGGCGATCTCGGTTATAAGCCGAGCCGCCTCGCTCAAATTCTCGGAATAGTGCACGATGGCATCGACAGTCTCGCTCACCTCGTCGATCCTGGCCTTGCCCTCGCTCCCCTTGGTCGCGAGAAGCTCGGCTCCTTTGGAAGCGCCCTCGACGTTCGCGGCGACCGATTCGATATTCGCGATCATCTCCTCCACCGAGGCGGAGGACTGCGAGACTCCGGCCGATTGCCGCTGGATCATGTCCGAGAGCGTATCCACCCCGGTCGTGAGCGCCTGGATGGCTTCGATCACCTCGCGCACGGCCGAGGATTGGCCGTCGAGCTGGCCTCGGGCATTCCCGATATTGGCATTGATCTCGATCACCGCCGCGCCAGTCTCCTCCATATTAGCGGCAAGCGTCTGCCCGGCCTCGTCGAGGGATTGGAGCTTAAGCTTGACCGTCGACACGAGGCCTCTGAGGTCCGCTGCGAGACCGTTGACGGATATCGCGATGCGTCCAAGCTCGTCCTTGCCGCGATAGGGGGCGGCTACCGTGAGATCGCCCTTGCCTACTTTGTCCACGGCCGCGACGAGATCGAGGAGAGGCCTGGCGATGGACCGGATCATCAGGAAGGCGAAGGCGGCCACGATCAGGATGAGGGCGAGGGATATCGCGGTGATGGCATTCTTCGCCGAGGCAACCCCGACGCTCGCGGTGTTCACCATGGCGAGCGAGGCGAGCTTCGTACGGTCGAAAAGCTTGGAGAGCTCGCCGGTCAGGATCTTGAACCTGAGCGTCACCATCAACGAGGAATCGGCCTTCAGACTTCCGGACGATAAGGCCTCGGCTTCCTTGGACGCTTCGGTTTCGTACAGGCCGAAGAAGCTCTTGATCGAAGCTATGCTGGATACCAGGTCGCCCGGCAGATCCTTGAGCGCCGCGAGCCCCTCGATCGACCCCTTGCAGCCGTCGAGGGACTGGTTGAATTCGGAGATCGTCCCGGCAACGGATGTGGAGCCCCCGGCGCGAGCCGTCTCGGCGCTCGATAGGGCGATCCAGGATTGATAAAGCTGTCGCTCGACGGCCGCGGACTCGATGATGAAGGCGGAGTTCGCGCCTTCCGCGGACAAGGCGCTCGCGAGCTTCGAAAAATTGTTTCTCGCTATCCAAAGATTGCCGATCATGGCCACGGCGATGAACATCGTAAGGATGCCGAGTCTCGCGAGAATGCTCAAGTCGCGCAGGAAGCGAAGCCTCATACCGATATCTCCTTGCGGGGCATGCTCCTTTTCGCATTGGGAAGCGAGCTTATAAAGGCGCCCTTATGTATGTTTCTCTATATCTTGAAGCCTACCGGTTTCCTTGCGGATTTCCAAGAGGGCCTTCGCGTATTCCTTGGAGTGGGTGGCGCAGCCCACCGGCCGTTGCCTGATCAGGAATTCGATGCAGTTGTCGCAACCGGTGCACCACTTGATCTCGCTCCCCTTGCCCGCTTCCAGCTTCGAAGGCAAAAGAGGATCGGCCAAGGACTGGCGACCGAGGGCTATCATGTCGCAAATACCCTCCCCGACGTTCTTCTTGCCCCAGTACTCTAGCGAGGACTCTTCCTGCTTCACGCCGCGAAAACTGTTCTTGCCGTCGCGGAACAGGGAATACGCGGAGCCGATCAGGACGGTTTCCTTTTTCATCGCCTTCTTCAATTCCTTCTGGAACCAGAAATGCAAGTAGGCGTAATCGGGGATCTTTCTGTCCGGCTGAGTGAGGGCGAGAGTGAGCGAGGGGTTGCCGGCGGATTGGACGATGAATTTGGCGCCTCGCGCCTCGAGCCCTCTTACGAGGTCCAGTACCTCGGTGAGGTCGATGATGGGACTGTCGGGGCCCGCGGTACCCATGCCGCCGGGCAGGCCTTCCCATGCCGAGATCTTGGAGCCGACTATGAAGTTCGGGTCCTTGACCTCGCGGGCCACCCGCTCGTAGGACTCGTAGGCGAACCGGGCGCGATTGGCCCATGATCCGCCGTACTTCCACTTCCGATCGTTGAAAGGACGGAGAATCTGCGAGCCCAGATAGCCGTGGCACAGCTTGAAGTCCACTCCGTCGGCGCCGCAATCGCTCGCCATCTTGGCCGCAAGGACGAAGCGCTCGAGCAGCTCGTCCATCTCGTCCTCGCCGAGGAGCCGCCCTTCGTAGCCGGGGAAGGGCTTGACGCAGACTCTCTCGGAGAACTCCGGGCTCGAGAGCTCTCCGGAATGGGTGAGCTGCCAGATGATGGCCGGCTTCGGGTTTACCTTGCGCATGGCCGCGACGAGGTCCGTCAGGCCCTTCTGGTTCTGGGCAAGGGCCGTCAACTGGTGGGCGCGGCCCCGGTTCTCGTCCACGACGGAAAGCGCCTCGACGATGATGACGCCGGCGTTGCCGGCGGCCAGCTTCTCGTAGCGCCGAAAGGCGGTCTCGGTCGGGTTGCCGTTAGTATCCGCGTCGCAGCACTCCATCGCGTTGATCGCGAATCTGTTGGGCACGGTCTTGTTGCCGATTTTTATGCTTGTAAGCAGCGCATTGTCGTTCGCCATATCCGTCTCCTATCGTCAATCGAGCATCGAGGCTCGGGGCAATTTTTCGCAGAACTCGAGGGTAACGCCGTTCGGGTCGAGGAAGAGGAGCACCCTCGCGCCGAGCTCCGGGAGCTCGGTCGTCGGGAGCGTTATGCGGACTCCTTTCGAGCGCAACTCGCGCTCCGCATCCGCCACACCCTCCACCTCGAAGGCCAGGTGACGGAGCCCCGCGTCGCTCTCCTCGCCGGCGGGGGAAGCGGAGGCGCCCTTGTAGTCGAAGAACTCCAGCCTCCGTCCGTCAGGCAGACGAAAATACGCGATATCGAAGCCCTTCTCGGGAACGGTCCGAAGCCGCTCGAACCCGAGCACGCCGCCATAGAAAGCGACGCTCGCCTCCATGTCGGAGACGTTGATGGAGACGTGCTCGATGCCCTTGATCTTCATCGCTAGAGGATCTCCCGTTTCGATGTCTCCGTCGAGACGAAGACCTTTATGAGTTCCGGATTGGACCTGAGCTCCTTTAACGCCGCTTCGAGCTCCTCGAGCGGGACGATCATGGAAAACATGCGTTTCACGTCGATCCGGCCATGCTCGATGAGGGTCATCGCGTCCGTCCAGTCGTTGCCGACGCCGGCGCAGGAGCCGGTGACCTTCTTCTCGTGGAGGACGAGGTCGTAGGTGCGCAGAGGCATCGTGTCGGGTTCGTTGGTGATTCCGAAGGCGGAGACCGTGCCGCCGTCCCGTACCATGCGGAAGGCCTGATCATAGGTCGCGACGTTTCCGACAGCTTCCACGACGTAGTCCGCGCCCCTGCCCTGCGTCAATTTCTTGACCTCGGCCACCGGATCCGCGACCTCCTTGACGTTGACGACATAATCGGCGCCCATCTTCAAGGCGATGTCGAGCCGCTTCTTGTTGTCCCCGATCACGATTACCGGTGCGCATCCTCGGAGATGGGCGAGCGCTCCGTGGAGGATGCCGAGGCCGCAGCCGATGACGGCGACGGAGCTGGCCAGCTCGGCCTTCATGGCCTTCACGTTGTGGATGACGCAGGAGACCGGCTCGATAAAGGCCGCCTCGAGGAAGCCGAGCTTTTCGGGGATCTTATGCACCTGCCCCCAAGGAGCGGCTACGAACTCGGCATAGGTCCCGTTCACGTGGATGCCCAGCTGGTGGAACTCGGGACAGAGAAGCTTCTGGCCTTGCTTGCAGAAGAAACAATGGCCGCAGCTCATGTTGATATCCGCGGTCACGCGGTCGCCGACCTTGAGGCCCTCGGCCTTTTTGCCTACCTTGTCGATCACGCCGGAGAACTCGTGCCCCGCGATGAGGGGCATCTTGTCCGCGGAGTACTTGCCGGTATAGATGCTCCAGTCGGTCCCGCAGATACCCGTGTACTTGATCTTGATGAGCACCTCGTCGTCTCCGATCTCGGGGATCGGTACCTGTCGGATCGTTATGACGCCGGGTTTCTCGAAGACCGCCGCTTTCATCGTTGCCATATTCTTCCTCCTTCAGTTGAACAGGACGTCGTTGCGTCCTTCGTAAGGTTTCTCGATCATGAGCGGCTTGAGGAACCCGATCGTCTTCACGAGCCCGTCTTGCCTGCTCATCGTCACGTCCTCGTGCTCGTAGCTCATCACGTAGTCGTAGCCGATCATCGAAAGCTCCGTGACGACCTTCTTCCAGGGCACCGATCCCCAGCCCGGGATGCGGAAGCGGAAGCCTCGGCCCAGGCGTTGCCAGTCGCCCTGCGGGATCACGCCCGAGCGCTTGACGTTATGGGATACGATCTCTCCGTCCTTCGCGTGGACATGGAAGATATGGCCCTTCAACAGGTCGATGAAGCTTTCGACGTCTATGCCGAGGTAGATCAGGTTCGCGGGGTCGAAATTGAATCCGAACTCTTTGCGCCCGCCCATCAGCTCGACCGCCCTGAGCGCGGTGTCGATGTCGTAGACCAGCTGGTTCGGATGGGGTTCGTGGGCGAACTTGACGCCGTACTCGCCGAACTTGTCGAGGATCTTGCCCCAGCGCTCCACGAACTCCTGCTCCATCTCGGACCAACCCTTGGAATAGGGGAAGGGGAAGAAGCGGCCGAAGTTCTCGCAGCCGATGAAGCCATTGACGACCGTGACGCCGAGGGCGTTGGCGGCCTGGGCGGTCTTGATCATCCGCTCCGTGCCGAACTTTATCTTCTCTTCCTTGGTGCCCTTGAAGAAGGCGTCGGTATCCTTCCCGTAGGGCCCGAGGACGAGCTGGCTTTCGGTATGGTTGGAGAGAGCGGAGACGATGAGCCCGTTGTCGGAAACCATCTTGGCGATGCGCTTCGCGGCCTCTCCCTTGACCACCTCGTCTATATCGAGCTGTCCGTTGGCCGTAAAAGCGGGTATCTCCACGGCCTGGTAACCGTATTTCGCCGCCATCCTGCAGACATCCTCGAGTTTCTGCTCGAGGAAGGTCGCCGTAAACAATCCGATCTTCATGCTGGCCCTCCTTCTATCCTTTATCGTTACGAGTTCACGATCGTTTCCCGTCCTCATGCGAAGCCTCGGCGGCGAGGAGGAGATCGGCTATCTCCGCCAAGGCGGTCCTCGAGCGCTCGAAGGCCGGCATAAGCCGCGCGTAGGCGCGCACGTTGGCCTCGATGGGCTCCTCCGAGGCCTCGACCCTGTGTATCGCGTCGACTCGGTCGAAGCCTTTCCAGAGGCCCGAGCCCACCGCCGCGATGGCCGCGGCGCCGAGCGAGCCGGCGTCCTGGTCGACGTTGGTCTTGACGACCCGCATCCCGTAGACGTCGGCGAATATCCTCCGCCACAGGGCGCTGCGCGAGCCCCCTCCAACCATGAGCATCTCGTCGTCCAGCTCGGTGAAGCCCCGCAATATCCCGAGGACCGCGCCGAGGTTCATGGCCACGCCTTCCATCACCGCGCGCACGAGGTCGTCCTTTGTTTGCCGGAGGTCCAAACCCAGGAAGCCGCCCCTCATCGCGGGGCTCGGCTCCTGGGAAGTGCCGCCGGCGAGGCTGGGGTTGAAGAGGAGGCGATTGGCGCCGATAGGCGAGCGCGCCGCCATATCGTTCATGATGTCGTAGGGATCGCGACCCTTCGCGTCCTCGGCCCCGAAGGCGAGGAGGATGTCGCGCGTCCAGCGAAAGGAGGAACCGCCCGCGAATATGCTCACCGCGGAGGTGAAGAGCCCCGGGACGACGTGAGCGAAGACATAGGGCTTTTTCGCCGCGTCGAGCACGGGCCGCTTCGAGGAGACCGCGATCCAAGAGGAGGAGCCGAGGGAAGTATAGACCCTGCCGTCGGCCAAGTTCCTGGCTCCGAGGGCCATGCAGGAGTTGTCCACTCCGCCCGCGGCGACCGCGATTCCCGCGCGGAGGCCCAGGATGGAAGCCGCCTCGCCGGTCAAGGTCCCGACTTTTTCCGTGGAGGGCAGAGCCTCGGGGAAGATCGAGCGCGGAAGACCCGAGGCCTCGATGAAGGCTTCATCGTAGCCCCAGCTCTCGAGCCGCCAAGCTCCCGAGCCCGAGGCGTAGGAACGATCGGTGGCCGGCCGGCCTGTCAGCTTCAGGTTGATGTAATCCTTGGAGCCGAGGAGACGGGAGACGCGGGAGAACATCTCGCCTTCGTGGTCCCGGTACCACATCGCCTTGAAGAGAGCGTAGCACTCCACGGGAAAACCGTTGCCGGTTGCCATATACCAGGCTGTGGGATCGATCCTGGAGAAGAACTCGGCGGCCTGCTTGGAGGCCCGGGTGTCGGACCATATCGGCGTGCGCTCCCGCAGGAGAGCGCCCTTCGCGTCCACCGGCACCACTCCCAGGCTCTGCCCCGAGATCGCGAGGCAGACGACTTCGGCCTCTGCGCCCGGAACGGACGAGATCAGTTGCCTGGTGCCTTCCACGACCGCGTCCCACCAGTCCTCGGGCCGCTGCTCGTGCCAACCCGCAAAGGGATAGTATGTCTCGTAGGGGATGAAAGCCGAGCACAGGCATGAGCCGTCGCGATCGTAGAGCGAGGCTTTCGTGCCTCCGGTACCGAGGTCGTAGGCCAAGATCTTTTCGGACATATCCTAGACCTCTACCGCGCTGCCCGAAACGGCGTCGCATTCCCGCAGGATTTCGACCGATGCGTTCAGGTTGATCCCGAATCGGGACACCCCCATCTTCAGCATCTTCTTCACCGTATCGAGGTCTCGGACATTGCCCGCGGCCTTCACCTTGATCGAGTTCCCCACGAAGGAGGTGATCAGCTCCACGATCTCCAGGGTGGCTCCGCCGGGCGCCCAGCCCGTCGAGGTCTTCACGAAGGCGGCGCCGGCCTTGATCGCGCACTCGCAGGCCCTCTTGATCTGGTCGGCGGACAGGTAGCAGACCTCGAGTATCACTTTGACGGGCAAGCCCCCCGCCGCCTGGACGACCGTCCGAATGTCCCGCTCCACATAGTCGAGCCGACCGGAGCGGAGCATGCCCACATTGAGCATCATGTCCATCTCCTGTACGCCGTCCGAAACGAGCCTCGCCGCCTCGAAGCCTTTGATCTCGGTCGCGTGGGCCCCGCCGGGGAAGCCGACCGGCGCCCCGACGTAGATATCGCTCTCCCCCGCGAGGAGTTCCCTCAGGAACGGGACCCAGCAAGGCAGGACATGCACTGCGATGAAGCGGTGCTCTATCGCCCGCTGCACGAGCTCGCGTATCTCCGCCTCTCCGTGCTGGGCTCGCACCGCGCTTATATCTATCAGCCTGGCCAAGTCCCTGGAAGTCAGCATCATTTATTCTTCCTCCTTGATGCGGGTTCACCCCGCCGGCCCTAGCGGCTCGGGCGGTCCATGGTGCGGACGCTGTATTCGTAACGCCCGGCCACTATCTCCAGATCCGCCCGCTCTATAGGGCTACCCTTCGAATAGGTTATACGGCGTACCATCAGGAGGGGTGAGCCCTCCTGGATCTTCAGCTCCTCGGCCTCCTCGGCCGAGGCCGACCGCGCGGATATATAATCGGTGGCCGCGTCGATCGTGATGTTGTACTCGGATTCCAGGAAGGCGTAGAGGGAGTTGATCTTGGACACTTTCTTCTCGATCCCGGGAACTACCTCCGGCAGGAGATAGTTGAGCATGATCGCGATTGGCTTTCCGTTCGCGAGAGCCACTCGGTGAATCTTGACCACCCTCGCCCCGGTTTCCAGCTTGAGGTCCGCCGCTACCTTGGCCGGGGACGGCACGACCTTCACCTTCACGCCCTTGTAGCTCACCTCGAAACCCTGGTCTCTCAGGGTCTCCGAGAAGGATGTGATGTACTGCAGAGGCTGAGTAGCCTTGAAGTCGAGAATCTCGGTCCCCACCCCCCGTCGCACATAGACGAATCCGTCCCTGATAAGCGTCTCGACAGCCTTGCGCACCGTCGTCCTGCTCACATTGAGCTTCTTCCCCAGCTCGGGCTCGGGAGGCAAGAAGGAACCGACCGGGTACTCGTTCTCCTGTATCTGCCTGCGCAGCGTCTCGTAAATCTTCTGATACTGCGGGATGCGCTCGGCCATGAAGGCCTCCTGGATGAATCTCAGTATGGTAATGACGTCATGATGTCTTTATGGGGATAAAACTACCTCCGTTCCGGGGCCGCGTCAAGTGGTAAAAGGAACATGGCCTCAGGCCAGCGCGAAAACTCGCGTGAACTCGCCATAGGCCCCGTCCCAGGACTCTCTTTCCTGCGGAAGATACTCTTCGAGGGGGAAGGATCTTAGGACGAGTTCCTTCCCTTCCTCGAGCGAAGAAACTCTGCCGTCGGCCAATAGCTGGACGAGCACGTTCCCGAGGGCGGTCGCGTCGGTCGGGCCGGCCAGGACGGGCTTACCGCAGGCATTCGCGGTGAACTGGCAAAGAAGCTTGTTCCTGGAGCCCCCGCCCACGACATTCACGACAGGGAGGGACCGCCCCGTGAGCTCCTCGATCTTCTCGATCGCCCATCGGTACTTGAAGGCGAGGCTCTCATAGACGCAGCGCAGGGTTTCACCCATCGTCTCGGGGGCCCGCCCGCTCCGCGCCATGCATCGTCCGGCGATGGCCGCCTCCATGTCGGCAGGGGCGAAAAACTCGAAATCATCGGGATCGATCTTGTGGGCGAAGGGCCTTGCGAGGGCGGCCGCACTCTCCATCTCCGCGAAGCCGCAGCTCTCGCCGCGGACCTCGTACTGCCGTTTGAGCTCCTGAACGATCCATAGCCCCATCACATTTCGCAGTAGACGGTGGCGGCCCCCGAATCCGCCCTCGTTCGCGATATTGTGCCGATAGCCGAAGCTCTTGATAATCGGCGCAGGGATCTCCGTCCCGACCAGGGACCAGGTCCCGCTGCTGATGATGGCGCGCTCGCCCTTGCAGGTCGCCGCGAGAAAGGCCGAGGCCGTGTCATGCTCGCATACCGAGACGACATCGAGACCGGGGATGCCCAACTCCCGGTTGTAGGGTCCCCTCGTCTTCCCGACGATCGAGCCGGTCGGGGCGATGCGCCCGAGGAGCTCTCTCGGAATATCGAAGGCCCGGAGGATTTCCTCGCTCCAATCGTCGCGGGCGAAGTCGAACATCTGGCTGACGGAGGCCATAGTATATTCGGTCGCCGCCTCGCCCGTCATGAAATGGATGAGAAGGTCGGGAGTGAAGAGCATCATGCTCGCATTGTCCAGAATATAGCCTTGGCCTGCCTCGCGCATCGCCGCCAGCTGCATGAGGGTGTTGAAGGGGGCGATCTGGTTGCCCGAGAGCGCGTAGAGCCTATCCGGAGACATCTTTCCGTAGATAGCTTCCCTGTACCGCTCGGTGCGCTTGTCCCTATAGCAGCGCAGGGGCGTAAGCAGTTCCCCGCGTCCGTCGATGAAGGCGTGATCATTGGAAAAAGAGTCGAGGCCGATCGACCTTATCCGCCCGCCCGCGACGTCCATGGCCTTCCGTATCCCCTGGTTCATCTGTCGATAGATATGCCAGAGATCCCAATATAGGCAATCATTGACCGACAGCGGCTCGTTGCGGAACCTATGGACGTCCTCGAGGACGAGGCGCTCGCCGTCGAAACGGCAGATGAGCAGCTTCCCGCCGCTTCCGCCCAGGTCGAAGGCCAGGTAGTTCTCGCTCATCCGCCTATTCCGCCACTATGAGCTTCGTATCGTATTTTTTTATGTAGTCGAGAGCGGAAAGCTCGGTTTTCGGGTCGGTTACGATGAAATCGATCGCGGTGAAATCGGAGAGGAAGACCTGGCCCATCCTCGAGAACTTCGTATGGTCCGCGAGAATGATCACGCTCTGCGAGCGCTCGATCATCATCCGTTTCGTGTCCACCTCGGCGGCGCTGGAGTCCGTCAGCCTCTGCTGTTCGCTGATGCTGGCGCAGGACATGAAGGCCTTGCTCGGGAAATAGTCTTTGGCGATACGCTGGGGAATCGCTCCCGAAAAAGACATATTGCTATCCTTGAACTCCCCGCCGAGACAGATGAATTGAAGGTTGGGATTGCGGACGCGCAAGGCTTCCAGCAGGATCTTCAGGGAGTTTGTGACGATGCAGACCTGGATGTCCTTGGGTATATGCCGGATGAGGTAGAGCGTCGTCGAGCTGTTGTCCATGAAGACGGTATCGCCGTCCGCGATCATCGAAGCGGCCCGCCGGCAGATGACGAGCTTTTCCTCCTGGCGCTGAATTTCCCGAACCGAAATGGGGAATTCGGCTTGGGCCCTGGGCGCGGCGAGGTCGATCACCGCGCCGCCATGGGTCCTCTTGATGCTCCCGTCCTTCTCGAGATCGCGCAGGTCGCGGCGGATCGTCTCCTTGCATACGCCGAAGCGCTCCGATAGCGAGGCGACGTCTATCTTGCCGGAGCGATCGAGGATATTGGCGATTTCCGCCTTCCTTTCGAAGCCTAGCATCTTGGTCATCCTTAGAAGAGTCAAATGCTGTTCTTGAATATCCCGCACATGGCGTCGCACTCTATGCGCTCGAGCATGCTGTACGCCATATATATGTCATCCCCGGAGACTACCACTCCGTGGAGAGGGAGTATACAGCCGATTGGCTTCTTTTCGGCCACCGCTCGATGCTCTTCGAAGTATCGGTACACGTTTTCCGACAGCTCCTTCGTGTAGGCCTTGGTATAGGCGATGCAGCCGACATCGCCCCGGCCCATCGTCGCCTCGGTGACGCTCGGGATGGGCTTCGCCTGCGCGACGTATACCATGCAATAGAAGGGGTGCGCATGGATCGTGCAGCCTATATTGTCGAAGTTGGTCAGAACGAGGTGGTGCATGTAGCTCTCGCGAGAGAGCTTTCCGCTCCCATCAAGCACCCGCATGTCCGAGTCTACGAGGAGGAAATCCCCGACTTCGAGCTCGCAATGCCTGCGCTCCGACATCAGCGAGGGGCTGATGAGCATGCGCCCTGGCGCCACCTTCACGGCGAAATTGCCGCCAGCGGAATTGGTCAGCCTTCGATCCCACATGAGCTTCGCTATCTTGACCATCTCTTGCCGCGTTTCCATATATGAAAGCTCGCTCATTTCGCATGGCTCCTCTTGCAACGGATTTCCGCCGCGTCGCGGCGGCAACAGCCTATCGTATCTTCCTCACCTCGCAGCGAGCGACGAGCTCCCTGGCCCTGTCCGGATCGAAGCCGACCGAGAGCGAGGATTCGGCCGTGGCGGCCGAAGCCGCAGTGGCGAGGGCAAGGGTCTCATCCATCGCCTTCCCCTCGGAGATTCCGTAGACGAGTCCCGCCAGAAAGCAATCGCCGCACCCGATGGTGTTCCGGACCGCTACCGGCGGGGGAACGGCCTTAAACAGCCCCTGCGGGCAATTGACGATCGAGCCCGCGCTTCCAAGGGATACAGCGACGATCTCTACGCCGTATCTCTCGAGGGAGTCGAGGGCGTCGCGAAGGTCGTCGAGCTCGCACCGCACCTTCCTGCCGCAGAGCGAGGACAGCTCGCTCAAGTTCGGTTTGATGAGGAAAGGCGCGCTCTCGAGGCACTTGGCAAGCGCCGGCCCGCTCGTATCGACGAAGACGCGCAGGTCCCTATTGCGCAGCTCGGCGAGAATGTCGTTGTAGACAAAGGGGTTCGCGCAATTTCCCGCGTCTCCCGAAAGCACGAGATAGTCTCCTGGCGCCGTCCGCGCCTTGAGCGAGGCTACGAGCTCATCCAGATCGTCCTCGACGAGGGGAACGCCTTTTTCGGCGACGATCGTGCAATCGTTGTTGCTCTCGACGAAGAGATAGTTGGTTCTGCTTTCGGCCCCGTCCCTGTGGATGAAGGCGACCTCCAGCTTATAGTCCTCGAGATAGCCGATGATGCGACTTCCCGAACCGCCGTGGCAAATGCCGAAAGCGCGGCTTGCGCTTCCCATGAGTCTCAGGTTTATCGAGACGTGGGTTCCCTTGCCCCCGATGACCTCGGTGATGCCCCCGATCCGATTCGTGACGTTCTTCTCCAGAGTCTCCAGGTAGAAAACCTTGTCGATCGCCGGATTGAGGGTGATGGTGTTGATCAGGCGAACCTCCCGTCGACCTCGAAGGCCTTCGGCGCCGAGGCGGGCTCGAATATCATCGCCTGTTTGAGGTTGGCGACCGCCTTTTCCAGGCCCTCCCCCACCGACATGTACGAGTCCTCGTGCTCGATGCTGACTATCCCGTCGTATCCCGCCGCGCGCAGAGCGCTGAAGATATCGGCCCAGTCCTTCAGGCCGTGGCCGAAGCCGACCGTGCGGAACTGCCAGGCCCTGCCGAATACGTTTCCGAAACTCTGCATATCGGTCAGGCCGTAATAGGATGCGTTTTGGGCGTCGACCATCGCGTCCTTCGCGTGGAAATAGAAGAGACAGCCTTCCTTCCCGAGATGCCGCGCGGCCTGACCGGGATCGATGCCCTGCCACCACATGTGGCTCGGATCCAGATTCGCTCCGATGGCCGGGCTGCCGCTCTCGCGCCGCATGCGGATGGCCGTCGCGGGAGAATGCACCGAATAGCCCCCGTGCATCTCCAGGGCGATCTTTACTCCTTTATCCTCGGCGTACTTACCCGTCTCGCGCCAGTAAGGAAGGAGCTTCTTTTCCCACTGCCAGGCGACCACCGTCTGAAAATCCTCGGGAAAAGGCGATACGGGCCAATTTGGATAGCGCGAATCCTCACAGTCGCCGGGGCATCCCGAGAAAGTCACAATGCGCTCGACGCCGAGCAGCGAAGCCAAGTCGATAGCCTCCATGATATCCCGGCGGTAGCTCTCGGCGAGGGCCTTTTGGGGATGCACCGGGTTACCATGGCAGCTCAAGGCCGCTATCTTCATGTCTCGTTTCAGAAAGAGTTCTTTGAATTCTTCCCGCGCCCTCTCGTCGCCCAGCAGGAAGCCCGGGTCGCAATGTTCTTTTCCGATAAAGCCGCCCGCGCCGATCTCCGCATACTTGATACCCTTGTCGCGAAAGATGTCCAGCACCTCGCCGAGCGGTTTGTTCTTGTACAATACCGAAAACGCCGAAAGCTTCATCGGACTCCTCCTGGCCGTCGAGGCTGCGAATCGATATCAGGTATGGGCTACCTTGAGGTCGCCTTTTTCCTTGCGCGTGCGGACGAGAATGTCCGTATAGCGCTTGTCGTAGGTGCAGCATCCCACCTTGCTCTGCTGAATGAGCAGCTCCAGGCAGTTGTCGCAGACCGTGCAATACTTTATCTCGGCCTCCCTGCCTTCCCTGAGCTTCCTCGGAAGACCGGGATCGGCGAAGGACTGCCGGCCGAGGCCGATCATATCGGCGACTCCATCCTCGATGCAGGCCGCGCCGAAACGCAGCAGGGAGCTATCCTCTTGGGTCACCGCGCACAGCTTGTTCCTGCCGTCCCTGAACACCGAGAAATTGGATCCTACAACGACCGTCTCGGGCTTGAGATTGTCCTTGAAGGCCTTTGCGAAGGTTTGGTGGAGATAGGCGAAATAGGGGACGCGCCTGTCGACCTGGGTGAGGGAGATCGTTATCGAGGGGCTGCCGGCGGACTGGATGAAGAACTGCGCCCCTCTATCCTCGAGACCCTTGATCAGGGCTATGGGTTCCTTGAGGTCGATGACCGGAGAGCGAACGCTGGCGGTGCCGAAGCCGCCGGGGAATCCTTCCCAGGCGGACACCTTGGAGCCGATGAGAAAGTCTTTGTCGTCGACGGCTTTGGCGATTTTTTCATAGAGCTCGAAGGCGAAGCGGCTTCGGTTTTCCCAAGGGCCACCATACTTCCATTTCCGATCGTTGTAGGGCCTCAGGATTTGGGAACCCAGGTAGCCGTGGCAGAGCTTCATGTCTATGCCGTCGGCGCCGGCGTCGTGGGCGATCTGGGCCGCGAGGACGAAGCCTTCCATGATCTTCTCCAGCTCCTCCTCGGAGAGCAGGTCACCGCCGTAGCCGTGCAGGGGCTTCACCGTCACTCTCCGCGAAAACTCGGGATTGCTGAGCTCGCCCGAATGGGTCAATTGGAAGATGAAAAGCGATTTGGGGTTCGCGGCCTTCACGCGCCTCACGAATTTCGCGAGCGGCTCCTTGTTGGGGGCCATGATCATCAACTGGTTATCCCTGGAGCGGCTCTCTCGGGTTATTGAGATCGCCTCGAGGCTGACGAGACCGGCCTCGCCTTTGAAAAGCTCCTCGTAGCGCCGCGTCGTCATTTCCGAAGGATTTCCGCTCTCGTCCTCGTCATTGCACTCCATGGCCTGCATGAAGAAACGGTTGGGGCACTCTCGCCTTCCGATCTTGATGGGTTTGAGCAGAGTGTCTTTGTAACTCATTCTGTGCACTCCTCCGTAAGCTTGTCGATGCGTAATATGCCTATCGATCTCCAACCGGGCTTCGCTAGCGCCGATCGCGCCAACACCGGAGGAAATCGCTTCGCTCTAGTTTTTTCGGTGCCTCGATAATTTGAAGCACGCCCCCCTCAAGTCGAAGTTTGGTGACTTGTATTGCCCGAATAAGTGGAGTTTATCACCGATTATGTGTGTTTGCAATATAAAAACCAATAAAAAGCCTGATATTGCCCGAGTATATAGAGAGGGGCCGCCCCTTATGGACAGCCCCTCTCTTCCCGCTTAAGACCGAAACTTAATACGCATCGCTCAAGAACTTGCTCACATTATCGGAAGTAACTGTGACGCTCGGCTCGATGTTTATTTTTACGAACTTCTCGCCAAGGAGTATCTTCTTGGCCAGCTGAACCGCGCGGCCCCCCAAAGTGGGGAAGTAGGACGTCGAAGCTCCGTAAAGCGGATTCTTGTCGCTCATGAGCTTATAGGCCGTCTTTCCGCCGCCTGTGCCCGTCAGGAACTGAATGTCCTTGCGCTTGGCGTTCTGGATCGCAGTGAGAGCGCCGACGGCCGCTTCGTCGTCCTGGGTGTAAACCGCGTCGATCTTGGGGTAGGCGGGCAGGATGTTGGACATGGCCTTGAGACCGGCTTCCTGATTGAATTCGCCGTCTCCCTCGACCAGTACCTTGATCCCGGAGTAGTTCTTCTTCAGTACGTCCATGAATCCGTTGTAGCGCTGCAGATCGATCGGCGTGCCGACGTAGCTCCTCAAGACGGCAATCTGGCCTTTGCCCTTCAGGCGATCTCCGAGGTATTTCGCCGCGTTCTGTCCGCAGGCAGCGTTGTCGCCGCCGTAGAATACGGTGTATTGGTCGCCCTCTATGGCGCGGTCGATGATGAAAAGCTTGATCCCGGCCTTGTAGATCTGCTGGCAGATCGGGGTCATGAGCGTTCCATTCCCCGGAAGGACCATGATCATGTCGTAGCCGCCGTCCTTGAAGGTCGTCAGCATGTTGAGTTGGTCGGCGTCATCGACCGCGTTTTTTACCGTAAAGTCGAACTTGTCGGAGTCCTTGGCGATCTCGGCGTTAACCGAATCGAGGAGCTTCGCCTGCCACGAGTTGTTGGCGGGCGGAAGTGATATCGCGACCTTGAATTTCTTGCCGCCCGCCGCGAAAACGAGGCAGGGCAACAACACCAGCGCCGCGACCACGATAAGACCACGTCTTCTCATTTCGTTCCTCCTTGAGAAAAATACGTTCTCATTATCGCTCCCGCTTCTGCAAGAGCACTGCGAAGAGAATGAAGGCTCCCTTCACGGCCCCCGAGAGATAGGGCAATATATTGAGCATGATCATCATATTGTTGACTATCCCCAGGATAATGAAGCCAACAATGGTTCCTACAAGCCGGCCCCGACCGCCGACAAGCGAAGTGCCGCCGACGAGAACGGCGGTTATAGCCTCGAATTCGTATTGGTTGCCGGAAGTCGTGGCTGCCACCGCCGCCATTCGCGACATCTCGATAGTCGCCGCGATGCCCGTGCAAAGCCCGCCGATCATGTACGTGGCTATGCGGACGCGGTTCACCTTGATTCCCGAAAACCGCGAAGCGCTCTCATTGCCGCCTACGGCGAATACATAGGTCCCGAATTTGCTCCGCGTAAGCACGATATGGAAGATGATCGCCAGTACGATGATGATGATGAACGGAATGGGGATATTGAAGACCGATCCGTTGCCGATGTCGGTGAATTGGGGAATGTTATTCCCCATTATCGTCGCCCCGCGGCAGAAGTACATTGTCACGGAACGGGCAAGGATACCGATCGCCAAAGTGACGATGAAGGGCGGCAGCTTTGCCTGGGTGATTATGATACCGTTCACGAAGCCGAATCCGACCGCGACCGCGCAGCAGGCGAGGATGGCGAACGGCAGGGGCACGACGGCGGAGCCGTCCGGGTTGACCATGCGCTGAAGGAGGATGAGCACCGCTCCGGAGGTCGCCAAGACGGCTCCCGACGAGAGATCGATGCCGCCGGCTATGATGATGAAGGTCATTCCCAGCGCAATGGCGCCGACGATCGATGTATTGCGCAGGATGTTCAAAAGGTTGTCCGGATGGAGAAAGCGCGGCGCGAACAGCCCGCATATCCCGATGATGACTATGAACACGACGAGCACACTGTACTCGCGCCAGATTTTCTTGACGAATACCTGCGCCCGGAGTCCAAACCTGCCTTTGACCGCTTCCATATTCCTCTCTCTCTTGCTCTATACGTCGGTGGCGTAATACATGATTTTTTCTTCGCTCAGCTCGGAGGCGCACAGCTCGCCGGTGATCCTGCCTTCGTGCATGATGATGACCCGCTGGCAAATGCCCATCACCTCGGGCAGATCGGAGGAGACGATGACGATGGCGACGCCTTCGGCGGCCAGGTCGCGGATGATCCGATAAATCTCTTGCCGCGCGCCGACGTCGACGCCCCGCGTCGGCTCGTCGAGCACCAGGACCTTCGCGTCGGAAAGCAGCCACTTCGCGAGGGCCACCTTCTGCTGGTTCCCTCCGGAAAGGCTGCTGACCATCTGATCCGGACCGCTGCATCGAATGCTCAAGCGGGATATCATCCGCTCCGTATTCTCGGAAGTCGTCTTCTTGCCCTTGAAAAAACCCCTGGTTTTCCTCCAGAAGACGTAATTGGAGTTCTCAGTGATGTCCCGGCAGAGGACCAGGCCCGTCTCTTTTCTGTCCTCCGTAACGAAGCCGAGATCCGACTTTATTGCGTCGATCGCGCTCTTTACCGTCACCGACTTCCCCTCGACGAGGACCCTGCCGGTCTTCGGCTTCCTGATGCCGAAGATCACCTCCATGAGCTCGCTTCTGCCCGCTCCCACGAGGCCGCTGAAGCCGAGAATCTCGCCCTTCCGCAGGGAGAAGCCGACGTTTTTGAGCAGCTCGTCCGAGACGTCTTTCACCTCAAGGATCAAGGCCGCGGGATCGCCCGCGAAATTGTCCGCGCATTCCTCCTTGACCTCTCGACCGACCATCAGCGCGGCTATATCATGCGCGCTCACTTCGGAGACTCGCCGGGTGGCCACGACGGATCCGTCCCGAAGGACGGTCACCTGGTGGCAGACGTCGATGATCTCCTTGAGCCGATGCGAGATGTAGACGATGGCGATGCCCTGCGCGCTCAGGTTGGTGATCAAGTCGAATAGCACGCGGGTCTCTTTCCCCGTAAGCATCGACGTAGGTTCGTCCATGATAAGGAGGTTGACATCGAACGAAATGGCCTTGGCTATCTCCACCATCTGCTTCTGCGCGGTCTTCAGGTCCCCGACCCTGCATTTGGGGTCGATCGTCTCCCCGAGACGCTCGAGGACGAGAGCGGCATTTTCATTCATCCGATTGAAATTGATGAGCCCCTTGCCATTCTTCGGTTCCCTGCAGAGGAAGATGTTCTGCGCCACCGTGAGTTCGCCGATGAGGTTCAGTTCCTGGTGAATCATCGAAACGCCCAGCTTCTGCATCTCAAGGGGTGTCGAGTATCGGCGTACCGGGGCCCCGTTCAATAGGATCGTTCCGGAATCCTGGACGTAGATCCCCGCGAGGATCCTCATAAGCGTGGACTTTCCGGCCCCGTTCTCTCCGCACAGGGCCATGATCTGGCCGCGCTCCACGGCGAAATCCACCCCATGAAGAACCTCGACGCCGAAAAAGCTTTTTCGGATGCCCTGCATGCTAAACGTCGTCGACATCCATCCTCCAGTCAATCAGCCTTCGCGGTCTTGGAATCACATAGTAATGACGTCATGATGTCTCAACATCAAGAAAACTAACCTAGCTTTTACGTCCCGTCAAGAAAAAACGAGGGCCCCAGTAGTCGACCTCGGCGCAGGGTTCAACATCCACCTACCTCCCGCCAGCAATTCCAATCTTAGATTCTTTAATGTTTTACGACCAGCATCGGTTGCGATATTGCCCGAAGTTACGCAGCATATCACCGTTTACAGTTAAAAGCAACAATAAGTCACAGCATTTATGAAACAAATGCCCGAATATGTCAAAGCAGTCGCGATTCGCCGAGAGCCCCGATGGGGAACCCGGCAGCTTTATAGCACCACGACTTTCGAGCCGGATGCGGCAGAGCGCAGGCTCGCATCCAGCACGGCGGCATTCCTCATGCCGTCATAGAAATTGGGTTCGACCTTAACCTTCCTCACGATGGCGTCTACGAAATCCACCACGCCGTGCACGAAAGTATGTTCGTAGCCGATCGTATGCCCGGGCGGCCACCAGTTCGAGATGAAATCGTGGGATGGCTCCGTCGCCAATATAGTCCTGAAGCCTTGGGCATATTCGGGATCTTGGGTCGAGAAGAACTGCAGCTCGTTCATGCGCTCGAAGTCGAAGAGAATGGAGCCCTTTTCGCCGTAGATCTCGAAATAATTGTAGTTCTTCCTGCCCGGCGCGAAACGGCTTACCTCGAAGGAACCGAGGGCGCCATTCGCAAACTCGACGATCGAGAAGGCGGCATCCTCGACTGTGACCCTGCCGGTACCGGCGCCGCTCGCCCCGCCCTTGAAGGTCCCGGCGACGGCCTCGTCGGGCAGCGGCCGTTCGGGGACGAAGTTCTTGGTCATAGTCGTGATCGAGGCTATCTCTCCCACGAGATAGCGAGCGAGGTCGACGCTGTGCGAGCCGAGATCGGCCTGGGGACCGGCCCCTGCCGTCTCCTTCCTCAAATGCCAGGTGAGGGGAAACGAGGGATCAACGATCCAGGACTGGAGGTACGAGCCTCTCCAATGGAAGATCTTCCCGACCTTCCCTTCGTCGATGAGGCGCTTCGCGAGACGGATGGCCGGGACTCGCCGGTAGTTATGATTGAGGAAATGTACGACTCCAGCCTTTTCCGCCGCCTCGTACATCTCCTTCGCCTCGGCGTAGTCGAGGGCGATCGGTTTTTCGCAGAAGACGTGCTTTCCGGCCTTGATAGCCTCCAGGGCGATCTCATGATGGAGGTAGGTCGGGGTGCAGATATCGACGATATCGATATCGTCGCTCCGCACGGCCTTCTTCCAGTCCGGCTCGCATCGCTCCCAACCCCATCGATCCGCGAACTCCTTCAGGGACCCCGCCTGGCGGCCACAGGCCACTTTGAGCGCCGGCTCGGCCTCCATATCGAAGAAATACGGCGCCTTCTTCCAGGCATTGCTGTGGGCCTTGCCCATGAAATTGTGGCCGATGATGGCGACATTGAGTTTATTCATGACAGAGCCTCCATCAGCCTACGGCCTTCGCTATGCGCCTGAGTTCTTTGACGCTTTGGGCGACCGCGGAGTCCTCGTTCTTGTAATCGGGGTGGAGGAAGTCTATCTCGACCGCAAGAAAGCCCTGGTAGTTCGCCGCCTTGAGCAGTTTGGCGAGGGCCAGATTGTCCACGAAACCGTCACCGACGGGGGTCGTGGCCAGGAAATGCCAGTTCTTCACCGATGCGCCCCTCATGGGCTTCAGGTCTTTGACGTGAGTGGCAAAAGTGTATTTGGCGAGCTTCTGCATGCCCTCGACAGGATCGTCCAGCACCCTCATGAAATTGCCGGTATCGAAATTGATGCCGAACCAGGGCGATCCGACGTCCTGAATGAGCTTGAGCATCTCGTCGGAGTTGAAGTCGATATGATTTTCGTCCGCGATTTTTATGCCCTGCTTCGCCGCTTCCGTCGCGGCTTCCCTGAACATCTTCGTGAGTTTCTCGAGCATCGGGCCGTGGGGCTCGTTGCGGAACATGAGACTGGCGCCTGTGACCCGCATCACATTTGCGCCGATCGCCTTCGTCCGCTCGAAGGACTTCATCATGTCCTCGAAAGCCTTCTCGTTGCGACCGCCCTCGAGACCGTCGGGATGCCCCCAGGCATAGACTCGATCCAGACCCGCATCGTCGAGCAAACCCTTGACCTCGGAGAGATAGCCGGCGTCATGGCGGGGAAAAAAGCAAGACTCTAGAGAAACCCCATCCACTCCCAATTTCTTCGCCCGAGCGACGAAATCCCCAAGCTTCATGTCGTGATCAGGCTTTTTCTGATCGTCGTACACTTCGCCGAAGAAGCGATGGTAGCAGTAGCTGTCTATTCCGATCTTCATGGAAGGACCTCCCTGTAATGACCTACCGAAGGGACTAACAGGAACACTAGTACCCTTCTTGTTTACTGCGCTTTATTAGCGTTAGTAAGCATAATACTTCATTATGCTAAACTGTCAACAATAAAAATCAGTATAAAGAAAACATTCAACAGTAATTTGTTTGACAAAACGGAGGTCAAACACTACGATGAATGACTAAATGCTGGGCTTTGGGTGAGGCAAGTCCGTCCTTTGCCCTTCCGAGGAGATACCTATGAAAGCGCGACTCGTGCCCCTCTATTTCATGTCCGGAATGGACGACAATTACAAAGCTCAGCTTGACAGGGTCAAGGAGCTGCTGGCAGACGTGGCGGAGATACTTCCGTCCGTAGCTTTGGGTTCGCCCCTCCCCGACGCCGATGCCGTCCTTTTCCCTCAGCTCATCGGCGACGCCTTCAAGCAGCTAAAACAGCTCAAGACTCTGGATCTTCCTTTAATAGTCGTGACCTCCGAGTTCGGGACAGTGGCAATGTGGGATTGGGAGATCGTCAGCCTGCTCGTGGCCGAAGGCGCAGAGGTCTTCACGCCCTATACGCTCGAGCAAGCCAAGGTAGCCTGCCGTGCCCTAGGTTCTCGGCGCGCATTGCGCGACACGACGTTTCTCGTCTTCCAAGACAAGCCCGGCGAAGGCATGCAGGCCGAAATCTTCAAGCGCTTCTATTGGTGGGAGGAGGAATGCACCGAGCGCATGCGCTCGCGCTTCGGAGTCCGCGTAGAGAAGCGGAGCTTCAAGGCCTTGGGCGCCGCCGCGAAGCTTATCCCGGACGCCGAAGCGGACGCAATATTGCGCGCCAGGCCGGTCGCCTGCGCCGCGGGGGATCGGGCCCTCCGCTCGGCCGCCAAAATGTATCTCGCGATCAAGGCCGAGCTTGCCGGCGACCCGCGGATCCGCGGCGCAGGCATCAACTGCCTGAACGAATCCTTCTATTCCGATACGACACCCTGTCTGGCCTGGGACTATCTGCTCGAGGACACGGGCCTTTTATGGGCATGCGAAGCCGACACCATGTCGCTCCTGACGGAGTACATCGTGCGCGAATCCCTCGATGGGCCGGTCATGATGAGCAACGTCTATCCCTTCCTGATGGGCATGGCCGCTCTCAAGCATGAGAAGATAAGCTCCTTCCCCGATATCGCCGAACCCGAGAACCATGCCCTCGTGGCCCATTGCGGCTACTTCGGGCTCCTGCCTCGAGCCTTCTCGGAAGAATGGAAGCTCGAGCCGAAGGTACTGGAGATAGTGGACGACAACGCCACAGCCATCAACGCCCGCCTACCCATAGGCCCAGTCACTCTGTCGAAGCTCGACCCCCACCTCAAGCGGCTGCAGATCCTCCCGTCGACGCTCGAGAGCTACGCCGGCTATCCCGGCTCGGACTGCCGAAACGGCGGCATCGTGCGCGTGCGCGACGGCCGCGCGCTTATGGACAAGCTCTACTCTCATCATCAGGTCTTCACGACCGGCGAGAAATGCGTCGAGCTCAAGATCGCCGCGAAGGCTTTCGGGCTCGAGACGGAGATCATCTAGCTATTTCGCGCGCAAGGATCGAACGAGGGCGGCCGCTTCGCGGCAAAGAGCCGAAAGCTCGGCGACCTTTCCGGCCGCGATGAGATCTTCCTTCACCATCCAGCTGCCACCCACCGCCGCCACGAAGGGAAGCGCGAAGTAGGAGGCCAGATTGGAGGTGTCGATGCCCCCGGTCGGGACGAATTCCGCCTCGGCATAGGGCCCGTGGAGGGCCTTTAGCATCTTCACGCCCCCGGACGCTTCCGCGGGAAAGAACTTGAGGAGCTTGATGCCGCGCTCGAGGGCGAGTTCGACCTGAGTCGGCGCGTTCACGCCCGGAACGAGAGGCAGGCCTTTGTCCAGGCAGAGGTCCACGATTCTGGGATTGAAGCCGGGCGTGACCGCGAAGGCGGCCCCGGCCTCGATCGCGGCCTCTACCTGTTCGGTAGTCAGGACCGTGCCCGCGCCCACGAGGAGGGAAGGGAATTCCTTGCGAAGGAGCCGGATCGCATCCGGGGCGGCCTTCGTGCGGAAGGTAACTTCGGCTACGAGGAGCCCTCCCTCTGTCAGTGCCCGGCCAAGCAACCTGGCTTGCTCCGCTTCCTCGAGCTTGATGACCGGCACAATGCCGCAGTCCCCTATCCTCGCGAATACTTCGTTCATCGTCTCATCCCCCTCTGTCTTCGGGATCACCCGTCCCTACGGTCAGTATCTCGACACCGGCGTCCTCGAGAAATTTGGCGCCCTCGGGAGCTATCGCATCGATGATGAGACAGTCGATTTCCTCGGGCGCGGCGAAGCACGCAAAAGAATTCTTGCCCATCTTCGACGAATCCATCAGGAGAAAGACCTTCGTCGCTATGGACATCATGCGTTTCTTGAGTTCGGCCTGCTGGAGGTCCGGCGTCCCCGCGCCTTTTTCCAGCGAAAAACTGTTGGCCGCCATGAAGGCCTTGTCCACGGTAAGGCCCCGAAGCGCCTCCTCGGCCCTGGAACCGACGGTGCAATGGAAACGCTTGCGGAGCACCCCTCCCAGGAAGTGCACAGTCGCGCTGGGATGCTGTTCCAATCGAAAGGCGATGGCCAGGTCGTTCGTGATGACGGTGATGTCCTTCTTCGAATCGAGAAGCCCGGCCAGTTCCAGGGTGGTGGTTCCCGTGTCGATCACGATCGTATCGCCGTCCTCGATCATGCGCAGGGCGAGGGCCGCGATCGCCCGTTTCTCGGTAAGGCGCTGCACTCCCTTCTCCAAGGCATCGGGCTCGAAACGGGCTTGGCCTCTCACAATGGCGCCGCCGTGGGTCCTGACGAGGCCGCCCGCCTGTTCGAGGTCGCGTAGGTCGCTTCGGATCGTGGCGCTCGAGACCCCGAAGCGCTCGCAGAGCTCGCCCACTGTAGCCTTCTTGTGCGAGCCGACATACTCGATGATGTCCCGCTTGCGCTCCTCTACGAAGACTTGTTCTTTCTTCATGGCGCAATCCTAGCACCCGTATCCGGGGCCCGACGACGACCGATCCCGGGCATGGCCTCGAAGCCCACGCCGAGCTCGACGAGCGCGAAGGGAGGGACAGCGCTGCGCTTCGCGAGGATGGCCCGCGCCCGAATCTCATCGATCGTGTTGAAGTCGAACATGCCGTAGTGGTGACCTAAAGCCGAGCCGAAGCCCATGTGCTCGGTGAGGGCTATCGCCTCTTCCAAAGTGAAATTCCCCAGTATGCCCCCCGCCGCCCGCTCGGCGTCACGGCCGTTGACGGGAAGGAGGGCCAAATCTATCGGAAAGGGAGCCAGGTTATCCTCGAGCCCGGGGTATGGGACGCAATCGCCGGGGTGAAAGATCGTGACTCCATCCAATTCGATCACATAACCGAGACAGAGGAGGCGGCCGTGATCGTCCAACGCCAACTCTTCATGCGCTGACGGTATCGGATGGATCGAGACAGTGCCGCTATTCAGGGGGGCGAAGGCCTGAGCTCCCGTCAACCGTTCGGGCGGAACGCCTCTTGAAACCGCGAGGTCCGCGCAGGAGGCAGGCACAACGAAGAGGCATTCGGGATTGGCTTCGGCGATAGGACCCAGGCTGCCGGGGTCCAGGTGATCGCCGTGCCCGTGGGTGGCAAGGACGAGATCGATGTCGCGCAGCGCGCCCGGAGCGGCGGGGGGCTCCATCATGCGGACATGGGGCCTTGTCGTGCCGCGGTACTTTGCGGCCAGGCTGTCGGACAGGTAGGGATCGATAAGTATCCGCATGGAAGACGACTCGATCAAGAAGCCCGCCTGCCCGAGCCAGAATAGAGTCGGCGAGCTCGGGGCCGGTCGGGAGCGGCGGAGGGGAAGCGTAGTACGGCGCGCCGAACCAGCCCCCGATTGGCTCATTTCCCCGCCTCCTTCAAGGCCACCAGGAGATTATTCACGGCGACGTCGGTCGCCCGGTCTATGCTCTCCTCCGTAAAACCGCCGATATGGGGGCTGGCGATCGCGCGAGGGTTCTTCACGATGCCCCAGTCTTCGGGGGGCTCCTTGTCGAAGGCGTCTATCGCGTATGCTCCGACCCTGCCCGAATCGAGGGCCGCGGCCATGGCCGCGG
>Ga0181520_10003180_pt1 | contig 29130 bp, 25 predicted proteins | sample PEATcosm2014_Bin_29_FD_132451 | JGI IMG/M metagenome (GOLD analysis project Ga0181520, IMG submission 132451) | Peatland microbial communities from MTU Mesocosm Facility, Houghton, MI, USA - PEATcosm2014_Bin02_30_metaG | ecosystem: Environmental > Terrestrial > Soil > Wetlands > Peat | place...
GTTGGCGCCCGCGCTCAGCGCGATGCCGTCTATCTCGCGGGCGGTGGAGGTGAAGCCGTTGGGTCCGGTCCAGCTCCATGTTCCGCCGGTTTCCGGCTGCGGTCCGAGGTCCACAACCGTCGCCGTGGAAGTCACTGTGGCGCTGGTTTCCTCCGTCCATGCTCCGCTCACGGAGATGTAGGGAGTTATCGCTGTGGCCGTGCAGGTGCCGCCGCCGCCACCCGTGCCGCCTGCCGTGGCGTTGACCGAGAAATTGGTCGCTGACAGGCCTTGGCCGCCGTTCCAGACTTCAAAGCCGTATTCCACATCGATCAGCCACCATGAGGACTGCAACATTCCACGCGAAATGGCGTCGTTGAAGAACGGTATAAGATTCAGGTTGGTTACAGAGTCCACGCCGGGGTTAGCCACATACGAAGCGATGTTCCACGACGACATTCGCCCCGTATACACCTGATAACTCGCACCATCGATTGTCACTGTGCCCGCCAAGGAGCCGGCCGGGCCAGCGCCGCCCTGATGATTGATCCAGATCATAACTTCCGTGCCGTTGGGCTGCCCGGTTGTGGTGGAAGTTTGATTGAACCAGATATCGTAAGCCGAGTCGTTCACATAGCCGCCCGGCTGGACGATGGAGACGCTGCTGGTTGCCGAACCGAGATTGCTCATCTGGATGGGAAATGGACTGGAGGTAGTGCAATCGCCCCAGTGGCATCCCCGGTAGACGGAGGGGTAAGTCGCGGGAATGTAACTGCCGAGGGCACCCTGATCGAAGTTAGCCGTCGTGAGGGTGAAGCCGATGCCGTCGATGGCGGCGCACTGCGGCAGGGTGGAGTTCCACTCGTTGCTCTGGAAGATGTACTCCCCACCGTCGAGAGAGGCCGTGCCGGAACAAACGGTTTGGGCGGCGGCCGGAGCCGACAACCCGATGCAAACAAGGCAGACTGCAAACGCAATCGCCAACTTGTGGAATTCATACCTATCTTTCATTTGTTCTCCTTTTCTTTCTCGACCCGTCGGCGTCGCTCACTGCGCGATCGCCAATCGAAATATGATGCCGGTGTTGAAAACCATTGAAGTTGAAAGCGTGCACCCATGCTCGGCCGCGCGCCGAGGCGCGCGAACCGCGGCAACCAAAAAGAAGCGAAGAAACGGATGAATAAATATCAATTCCTCTCCGAGCGGGAGTTCACAAACGCGGATTCTTGAATCAATGAATTCATTCACACCTGATGCAATCCAACGGGCGTCTTTTCTCCGAGGCAAAGAATTAATTAACCGTCAAACAAATCCCGAAGGTTGGAACCGCGGTTGCGTCCTTGACCGCACAGCCGTCACAATCCTACTTCAGTTGAATTGCGGGAGGATCATAAAGCGATTTATCGATGATCGTAAAGTTACGGAAGTAAGATTACGGCTGGCGCACGGTAACGGGTGTACTCGGCGTGGCTCATCGGACCGCGGTCCAGTTTCCAAAAACGGAACCTGGGCCGCGGCAAAGGGGGGCGAAGCCGAGGCCTGCCGATCGTTTGGCGGTGAATCGATGAAATGCGGGGAAGAGGCGATGCGGAAGATTATCGGCTGGCCTCGGCGTACTTGCGAACCCGCTCATGCATGGCAGCCCAGCCTTTGGGCATATCTCTCTTGTGATCGTCCGTGAGCAGGCCGAGCGCGGTGTGCCGGAAGACGATCAAGGTTCCTCCCTCGACTTCCTTCAGCCGATATTGCACGTTGTTGACGAGCGGGAAAGAGGCGAACATGGGCCCCGCGAACTCAAGCAGCGTGGGCCGCTTGATGGCCTGCACTGTGGCCCAGAAATGCCCGTTGCCGTCGCCCAGGTCGCGGAACCATCTGCCGCCGGGCCAGGGTTCGATCTTCAAGTTGAGAGGTTTGCCTTCATGCGTTTCGTTGCCGGGCCCCATCTGCTCCAGCAGGGCGGCAAAGGTTGTCTCCAGGGGCGCCTGAACGTGGATCTCCTGATTCAGCGTAAAGGTGATGTTTTCGAGGGTCTGTTCGGTGGCAATCATCGTTTCTCCTTTGGATTCGGGTTTGGGGAATTCAACTCCGGTAAGTCTTGACGGACCATCGCTTCCGCGCGTTCCTTCACTCGATTCAACTGGAGCTGCCAAAAACGCTCGAAGGTTGCGACCCAGTTGTGCAGTGGGCGTATCGCTTCGGCGTTGGTCCGGTATAGCTTTTGGCGGCCCTGGCAGCGCATCTGAACCAGCCCGACGTCGCGCAACACACGCAGGTGCTTTGAGACGGAAGGCTGCTCCAGGCCGAGCGCCAACCCAATTTCCGCGACAGGCCGTTCGACTCCGGCAAGATAGGTCAAAATCTCCCGTCGGCGGGGTTCGGCAACCGCGTTGAAAGCATCCGAAGTGGTGCTCGCTCTGGCCATGACGGTACATTACATTCCCATATAGGAATATGTCAAGAGGTTTTTGGGGAGACTCCCTGCTTCGAACGGCAGCGGGCGATCCAGCCGCGTATGCACGGCTAGGACTGCGACGGCCCGGCGGCGTATAACGCTGGAATGGGGGATGGGCGGTCCGAGATCGACGAATGGCTGCGCGGTGGCGGGCTGGCGGTGGCGGCTAGCGATCGCGCGGCGCGGGCCATGGTTGCCGCCTTCGATCAGGCGAGGCGGGCAGAGGGACTCGGCGACTGGGCCGCGCCCAACGTTCGGAGCTGGAAGAGCTTTGTCCGGGATGCGTGGAATGAGCGGCGCTTGAACGCAAGCGGGGGCGATGAATGCCTGCTGTTGAATCCGACGCAGGAGCGGGCGCTGTGGGTGGAGATTGCCGGGGCGGACCGGCATCTGGCCACGCTGCTTGAAGGGCCGCGTTATCGCATTGCAGCGCTGGCTATGGAGGCGCATGAGTTGATCTGCGCCTATGCGCCGCAGTATTTGCGGGAGAAGGCGCGCGGCGGATGGCAGCAGGACGCGGCGGCGTTTGGCGGCTGGCTGAAGGGCTTCGACGAGGCCTGCCGCGCGGGGAGGCTGGTGAGTGAGAGCCGGTTGGCGCTGGAAGCGATTGCGGCGCTGGAGGGGAACCCCGCCGCGCGGCCCCCGCTGCTTCTGGTTGGGTTTGACCGCGTCCAGCCGACGCAGCGTGAGCTGCTCGATGCTTGGGGCGCGTGGCGCGAGGCGGCAGCGGGCGAGGCGGCGGGGCGGATTCGCTTTTTCGAGGCTCCCGATCAACAGGCCGAATTGGCCGCCTGCGCGCTGTGGTTCAATCGCCGACTGGCCGCCAACCCAGGCGCGCGGCTGCTGGTGGTGACGCAAGAGGCGAATGAGCGGCGCGGAGAGATGGAACGGGCGTTCCTCAAGTACGCTGGGGGCGAAGTTGCCGGGTCCGCGTTCACTCCGCTCTTTGAGTTTTCTCTGGGAATTCCACTAGGCAAGGTGGGGTTGGCGCGAGCGGCGACGCTGACGCTGCGCTGGCTTTCCGAGCCTTTGCGGGAGCATGAAATCGACTGGCTTATCTCTGCCGGGCACACCGCGGCCGACTCACGGGAGACGGCGGCGCTGGAAGGGGCGATGCGCAAACTGCGCCGCAAAGGGCTAGAGCGGATGCAGTGGAGTTTGACCGCTTTCCTGGGGCAGCGGGCGATCAGGAATTTGTTGCCGTCAGCCTGGGCGGAGCGGATGCGCGAGGCGCAAAGCCGTCTGCTGGCGGCGAAGGACCGGGCGCAATCTCCACCGGATTGGGCGAAACTGGTCGGTCTGCTGCTGGAGACGGTGGGCTGGCCGGGCGGGCGAACGCTGACGAGCGCGCAGCATCAGGCCGCCGGGCGCTGGGGGCAGGCGGTAGAGGCGGCTGGATCATTGGGCTTCGATGGGCGGCGCATCGGCTGGGCGGAGTTTTTGTCGGCGCTGGCGCGTTGCGTGGACGAGACCCTGTTCGCTCCCGAATCGCGCGAAGCTCCGATCCAGATCGCGGGTCCGGCGGAGTCGGCGGGGCTGACGGCCGATGGGGTCTGGTTTCTGGGCGCGGGTGAGGAGGCCTGGCCGGGCGGGGGAGCGGCGAATCCGCTGCTGCCGAGCGAGATGCAGCGCCAAGCCGGAATGCCCCACGCGTCGGCGCAGCTTGACTGGGAACTGGCGCGCACGATGACCGTACGGCTGCTGGCGGCCGCGCCGGAGGTCAATTTCAGCTATGCGCGGCAAGCGAAGTGGGCCGAGGCGCGGCCGGCGCGGCTGATTGCGCAGCTTGCCGGCGCGCCGCAGCCTTTGCCGCTGGAATTGCAGGCTCCCGGCGCCGAGCAGCCGCGCACGATTGTCTTCGAGGACTTCAGCCGAATTCCGTTCGCGCAGGGCAAGGCCGAGGGCGGCTCCAGCGTTCTCACGTCGCAGTCGCAGTGCCCCTTCAAGGCTTTCGCCACGGCGCGGCTTGGGGCGCAAGGCTGGAGGCCCGCCGAGGCCGGGCTGACCGCCGCCGAGCGCGGCAAATTGCTCCACGCCGTGCTGCACACCTTTTGGGGCGGTCCGCCGCAGGGGATTCGCACCCACGCCGAGCTTCTCGCGCTGCCGGACCGGGAGGGGTTTGTCGGAAGGCTGGTCCATCGTGTGCTGCGCGAGGAGATTCGCTCTGGCCTGCGCGAGCGAATGCCGCGGCGCTACCTGGAACTCGAAGAGCGGCGCCTCACGCGGCTGGTCAATGAGTGGCTGGACTTCGAGGCCGAGCGCGTCGGCTTCGAGGTTGCCGAAACCGAGGCCAAGCGTACTGAAACCATTGCCGGACTCACACTGGACTTGCGCCTTGACCGGGTAGACCGGCTCATTGACGGTTCGCTGCTGGTGATCGACTACAAGAGCGGAGCGGTTTCGCCGAAGTCCTGGGATTTGCCCAGGCCGGACGATGTGCAACTGCCGCTCTATGCGGGATTTGCCCTGGACGGCGATCTGGGCGGTCTGGTTTTTGCGAAGGTGCGGGCGGGAGACCAGTCGTTTGCCGGACGAGTGGGCGACGCCAAGGCCACGCTGCTGGCGAACCTCTCCGCCGGGACGAGTTTGGCGAGGAATCCGCTCACCGTCGAGCAGTTGATGGACTGGCGGGATTGCATCCGGCAGCTTTCTAAAGATTTTCTCAGCGGAAAGGCGGAGGTGGACCCGCGCGAGTACCCGAAGACCTGCGAACGCTGCGGGCTGGAGACCCTTTGCCGCATTCAGGAGAATCGGGAGCGGGTCGAAGAGGCGGATGAAGACTCCAGCGCGGAGGCTACCGATGAATAAGCCGCCCGATCAGTCCCAGCGCGAACGCGCCCTTGATCCCAGCCGGTCGATCCTGGTGCAGGCCCCGGCCGGCTCCGGCAAGACCGACCTGCTTACCCGCCGCCTTCTGCGCTTGCTGGGCGAGGTGGAGGACCCCAGCCAGATCGTCGCGATTACCTTCACCAACGCCGCTGCCACCGAGATGCGCCAACGGATTCTGAGCGAGCTGGAAAAAGCCGCTGGCGGCGAGGCTACGGAGGCGGACGAGTTCTCCATGCCCGCCCTCGCCCGCCGCGCACTCGCGCGCTCCCAGGCGCTGGGCTGGAAGCTGCTCGACCTGCCGGCGCAACTGCGCATCGCAACCATCGACTCGTTCTGCCGCGATCTGGCCCTGCAACAGCCGTTGCTCTCCGGCTTGGGCGGCGGGCTAGAGATCGCCGAGCAGCCGAGGGAACTCTATCGCCGCGCCGCCCGCAGTACGCTCCAACAGATAGATCGGACCGGCCAGCCGCTCGGCGCGGCCATCGAATCCCTGCTGCTGTGGCGCGATAACGGCTGGCAGGAGATGGAAGAGTTGCTGGTCGAGATGCTCGGGGTTCGCGACCGCTGGATGCACGAGTTTGTGCTGGAGCGTGAGCCGGATTGGGAGGCGCTGCGCGAGCGGCTGGAGCGGCCGTTCTCCCATGCGGTGCGCGAGGCGCTTGACCGGCTCGACCGGCTCTTCGTCCAGGTTCCGCAAGCCCGCGAGGAACTGCTGGTACTGGCGCGGTTTGCCTGCGCGCAGAGCGGCGGTTTGCTGCATCGCGAACTCGCCGAACTGGCCGAGTTCCCTCCTCTTCCCTTCTCTGGCAGCAACGCCCTCGAAGAAGCCCGCGAGGCTTACGTGAACCTGGCGGAACTGCTTCTTACCGGCATTGGCTCGTTCCGTAAGACGGTCAACGTTCGCAACGGCTTCCCGGCGGACCGCAAGCGCGAAAAGGCCCGGCTTATGGATATAATCGCCCGGCTGGCCGCCGTACAGGGCCTCGAATCCGCCCTCGCCGCCGTCCGCGATCTGCCTCCCGCCCGCTACGACGAAGACGACTGGCGGATCGTCCGCGCCTGCTTCACCCTGCTCCGCCACGCGGCGGGCGAACTGAAGGTGGTCTTCGCCGAAGCCGGCGCAGTGGACTTCATCGAGGTTGCGCAGATCGCCCAATCCGTGCTGGCCGGCCCCGATGGACTGCCCACCGATGCCGCGCTGGCCGTTGCCGACGGCCTCCGCCACCTGCTCGTCGATGAGTTTCAGGACACAAGCCGCCGCCAGCATCAGTTGCTCGCCCGCTTGATCGCCGCCTGGCCGGAGCGGCCCGGTCGCACCTGCTTTGCCGTCGGCGACCCCATGCAGTCCATCTACTTCTTCCGCGACGCCGACGCCGAACTCTTCGCGCGCGTGAAAAACGTGGGCCTGGAGATTTTCCACGACGAACCGCTGCCCTTCGACTTTGTTTCCCTCAAGGCCAACTTCCGCACCGCGCCGTCGTTGGCGCTACGGCTCAACGAGCTTCTCGGCCAGGTCTTCGCGGCCGACGACGGCAGCGGCGTTTCGTTTTCCTCGGTAGAGCCGGCCCGCACTGACTCAGCTAACTCAACCGCGCCCGGCCCCGATCCGCGCTTCTCGCTGCATCTTGAGTTCGTGCCGCGAACCGGACCGAGCCAGTCCGCCGATTCCGAGGCGGTGCTCGAAGCCGAAGCCGCCCGCGCCGCGCAGATTGAAGAGATCGTCGCGCTGATTCGCAATCTGCTGAATTCACCGCAAAGCTCGGTGCCCCAGGTTCCGATTTTGGGACCTGGGATTCCGACAACCGGAGCTGATCGTAAGCCGGGTGCCCCAGGTCCAGATTTTGGGACCTGGGAATCCGCGCAGTTCGACCCGCCCCGCGCCCGCAACGACAAATTCCGCATCGCCGTCCTCGGCCGCACCCGCTCCGCGCTCGCGCCCATCGCACAAGCCCTGCGCGAAGCCAACATTCCCTTCCGCGCCGTGGAACTGGAAAAGCTCTCCGCTCGCCCCGAAGTTTTGGATGCGCTGGCCCTGGCCCGCGCTCTGCTCAACCGCGAAGACCGCGTGGCCTGGCTGGGCATTCTGCGCGCGCCCTGGTGCGGACTTTCGCTGGAAGACCTGCACCGGATCGCCGGCGCCGACGATCCGGAGTTGGTAACTCGTGCGGTGCCTGAGTTACTCGACGAACGCCTAGACTTGCTCGGCAAAGAGGGCCGCATCGCCGCCGCGCGCGTCCTGGAAGCCTTGAACTTTGCCTCCCGGCTGCGCGCCGCCCAGCCCAGCGCATCGCTGGGAACCTGGCTGGAGCGGGTCTGGCTGCGGCTGGGAGGCGCGGCCTGCGTGGATGCGGCCGCCCGCGCCAATCTCGACCTCTTGTGGAGCTTCCTTGACCGGCTGCCCGGCGGCGAAACGGACCTGCTCGGCCCCGCGCTGGATGCCGCGCTCGACAAACTGACCGCGCTGCCCGACCCCGAAGCCAGCGGCGACCACGGAGTGCAGTTGATGACCATCCATAAGTCCAAGGGGTTGGAGTTCGAGGCGGTTATCGTGCCGGAGTTGCAGGCCGGCGGCGGACGCGGCGGGCGCAGGATGCTTTCCTGGCTGGAACGGGGTCTCGCCGAACCCGACGATTCAGGCGAGATCACCGAGTTTCTGGTCGCTCCCTTCCAAGCCAAAGGCGCGGAGCGCGGCAGCGCCAAAGCGTGGGTCGATCAAGTCTATCGCCGGCGCGAATCGCAGGAGATGCGCCGCATTCTCTACGTCGCCGCCACTCGCGCCCGCGACCAACTTCACCTCTTCGCCCGCCCCGCCTATAAGGTCGAAGCCGACGGCGCACTCAGCCTCGCCGAACCTTCCGCAAGCCTGCTCGCCACGGCCTGGCCGGCGCTCGAAGAAGAAATCCGCGCCCGCTTCGAGCAGTGGAAAGCCGTCCACGCCAACGCCGCGCCTGCCCAGGAGCAAGTGGTCGAATGCATCGCCGCCGCGGGCGAAAGCAACCTGCTCGAAAGCAATTTGCGGGCGATGCCTTGCCCCGTCAAACCGACGCTGCTGCGTCGTCTGCCGCCGGCAAATGGATAGCCGGATTTCATTGGCCGCGTTTCGTCGCTCCGCGGGGTGTCGTGCATTGCTCCGCATCCGCGTAAGTGGAGATGAGAAGCCGCTTTAATTCCGATATCCAACCGATTCCATTCGCCCAAAAAGGTAGCCCTTCAAAAATTTATATCTGAAACTGTGTACAGAATCGGTCGAATGGGCGGATACTGTTGTGGCGAAATGCTTGGTCGGGTTTTCGTCTCCAGATTGTCGTCTCCTGCCGGGCCCCCCTCTTATGCACCAGAGATCGACGGTTTCTCCCTTCGCGCTTAGCCCCTCCAGTCAGCAGGATCTCTACGCCTTGAGTTGGGCTAACGCGCCCGGCGGTATGTTCGCGTTCGATGCCGAGGACGGGGCCATCATGGACGTGAACCCGGCGGCCGAGGCGCTGGTCGGGCATAACCGCGACGAGATACTCGGATTGCATCTCGCCATGCTGCATCCGGAGGAGGAGCGGGAGCGGGTCAAGACTGAAATCTTGAAGGATGCGGTCGAACGGCGGGTTCACTCGGGTTTTCACATTCAGTGCATGGACGGCCGGATTGTGCCGGTGACCATCCGATCGTCGGAGTCGTTGCTGCTGGACGGGCGGAGGGTGATGATTTGCGTGTATCGCGACATCAGCGATCTGGAGCAGCGCGAACATCTACTGGCCAGCAAGAGCTGGGCGCTCTCCGCGTACGCGGGCGCGGCTTTGGCGCTGGGGCGGAAGCATACCACCGAAAGCCTTTTCGAATCCATTTGCGCGGCCATCACGCGGGAGTCCGAATATACGCTCGCCTGGATCGGCATTGCCGAAGAGGACGCGGCGAAGAACGTTCGCATCGCGGCGGCGGCCGGGAGCGGAATAGGCTATATGGACGGATTGCACGTGAGTTGGTCGGAGGACGACCCAATGGGAAGAGGTCCGACGGGCATCTGCATTCGCACCGGCAAAGTCAAGATCATGCAGGACTCGAAGCGGTCGAAGTTCTTCGCGCCGTGGCGGGAGCGAGCGAGTCAGGAAGGGATTCGATCGACAGCGGCGATTCCGATTTTGCTCGATGGGGACAGACGCGCCGCTCTGATGATTTACGCGGCGAGTCCCGATGCCTTCGAGCCGGCGGCGATCGAAGTATTCCAGCATTTGGCCGAACAGATGTCCCACGGCATTCATGCCATCGAACAGGAGCAGCTTCTTCGCGCGGAGCGGAAGCACAGGGCGAAGGTGCAAACGCAACTGACCGAGGCTCTATCGGCGATGGTGACGCCGATCGTGACCGCGATGGAGATGCGAGATCCCTACACCGCGGGCCATCAAAGCCGGGTGGCGGAGATTGCGGCGGCGATCGCCAGGGAGATGGGCTGGCGGGAGGAACCGATGCAGGGATTGCGGATCGCGGCCGCGGTTCACGATGTGGGGAAAATTGCAATTCCCGCTGAAATCCTGACCAAGCCGGGACGTCTCAGCGCGGCGGAATGGGCCATGGTGCGGGAGCATCCCGAGACCGGATACACCATCCTGAAAGATATTCCCTTTGCCTGGCCGATTGCCGAGATCGTGCGCCAGCATCACGAAAAGCTGGACGGATCGGGGTATCCTTTGGGACTGAAAGGGGATGCGATGCTTCCCGAAGCCAAAGTGCTGGCGGTTGCGGACATTGTGGAAGCCATGGCCTCGAACCGCCCGTATCGTCCGGCGATCGCGCTGGAGATAGTTCTCGCGGAGATTGAGAGTCAGGCCGGCTCTTTGCTGGATGCCGACGCGGTTCGGATTTGCGCGTCGCTGTTCCGCGAGAAGCGTCTGACGATACCGGGTCCGCACGGCGATTGACTGCGTTCTTCTCTTGGCAGTCCTGGTGACAGAGCCTATTCTGCCGACCACGAGACGCCATGTTCCACATTGCAGTACGCAGTCCTAAATGTGAGGCGCATCACATCTCGGCAGGGGCTCGCCCACTACTATTTGAGCTATGACGGCTGCGACTCTCATCACGATTGCGCCAGCATCGCTTCTGTTGGGCGCGGCGCTCCAGCTTCTCGTGGCGCGGCTTTGTTCCGCCCGGACCAAGGGGATTCTGGCCGTACTCTGCTGCCTGCCGGCGGTCGTGGCGGTGGCCGCTACCGTGCCCCTGGTTCAGGCGGGGCAGGCCATCGACCTGCGTCTTTTGCCCTGGGATGGGCCGCTCGCCCTGGTTCTGCACGTAGACGCGCTGAGCGTTCTGTTCGCCTTCATGGGATCGTTTCTGGGCGGCTTCGTGCTGCTCTATTCCGTGGGATACATGGCGCACGACAAGTCGGCCACGCGCTTTTACGCGACGATGCTGGTTTTTATCGGCGGCTTCATTGGGCTGGTCTATAGCGCCAATCTCTTTCTCTTCTATCTTTGCTGGGAGCTGATCGGCCTCTGCTCCTTCAGCCTGGTAGGCTTCTGGTACAAGAACAGCGAGGCGGTGGCGGGGGCGCGCAAGGTGCTGCTGATGACCCACATCGCAGGCTACGGCTTGCTGGCGGCGATTCTGATCGTCTACTCGCGGACGGGCAGCGCGCTGTGGACCGATGCGAATGTGGCGCAGGGCTTTACCGGGGTCGTCTTCTTCCTGATGCTGGCGTCGCTGGTGGCGAAATCGGTGCAGTTTCCGCTGCATACCTGGATACCGGAGGCAATGGCCGCGCCGACGCCGGTAAGCGCCCTGCTGCACGCGGCCTGCTACGTGAAGGCGGGCGTCTATCTGGCGGCGCGTATGCACAGCTTTGGCGCCTGGCCCTACGCCTGGGGAGCGTCGCTGGTGTGGGTGGGCACGGCAACCATGGCTGTGGGCGTGATGTACGCCATGGTGCAGACCGATCTGAAACGGATGCTGGCCTTCTCCACGGTGAGCCAGATCGGCTACATGATGATGGGCATCGGCATCGGTACGCCGCTGGCGATTACCGCCGGACTGCTGCACTGCCTCAATCACGGATTCTTCAAGGGCGGACTGTTTTTGACGGCCGGCTCGGTGCAGCACGCGGCGGGCACACGGGATATGAACCGGCTTGGCGGGCTGGCCGGGCGGATGCCGCGGACGACTCTGTCGTGGCTGGTGGGCGCGGGCAGCATGATGGGCATTCCGCTGATGAGCGGCTTCGCCAGCAAATGGATGCTCTACGCGGCGGCTTTGCAGGCGGGCTGGGCGGTTCCGGCGATGGTTGCCTGGGTGGTGAGTTTGGGCACGGTCTTCCTCTGCGCCAAGGCCACCAGCGCCGTCTTCCTGGGACCGCTGACCGAAGCGACCAAAGACGCGCACGAGTCGCCGCCGACGATGGTTTGGGGAATGGGCTTCATGGCGGCGGGCAGCGTGGTGCTGGGCGTGGCGCCGCAGTTGGCGGTCAACTGGCTGCTCAACCCGATTCTGGGCGCGCTGGGGATGGGCGCCGGGGTTCATGTGACCTGGCTGGGGCTTTCAGCGGACGCGGGCAGCTTCTCGACGACCGGCGGGCTGGTGCTGGCTGTGGTCTCGGTGGTGCTGGGCGGGCTGATCTACGCCATTGCCTACGTTGCACGGCCCTCGCAGACGCCAGCCGCCGCGCTGGCCGCCACCTGCGGTGGGGCAGCCTTTGCGAGCGCTGGTGGGGGAGTGTTTACAGGCGGTGAGCCGCTCTCGGATCAGGGAAGGCTGACGGCGGGAGATTTCTCCGATATATTTCTCCAGAACTGGAAGGAGTTTTTCCGCTGGACGAATGTGGACCGGGTCTATCTGGGCGTTTGGAGCGGATTGCAGGCGGCTTCGCGCGGGTTGGGCGCGGTGGTTTCGTGGATGGAGCGGCGGGCGCTGCCGCTAGTGATCGTGCTGTCGGCGGCGGTACTGGCGGCGGTGCGCTGGTTTGCGCCGGGGATCGACACCGCAACAATTTCTGGCCGGTTGCCTGTTTTAGTTCCGCCGCCTACACCGATATTTCTGGTTGCCGCCTGCACCGTGGCTGCAATTGCCTTAGTTCTTGCAGCGCTCTTCAGCAAGTCGAGTCGTCGCTATATTCCGCAGCTTTATCTACTGCCGATGGTATTCACAAGTTTGGCGACAGTGGGCGGTTTGCTTGTTTCAGACCATTGGATTCGTCTTGGTCTTCTGGAATTGGGCGTATTGCTGACGGTGGCTCTAGTTTGGTTTAGTGCCCGAACGTTCACGGCCAAAATGACCTACTTAGCGGTTGTGCTCATCTCAGCATTATCGCTGTTTTCGAGTGACCGACTGATGGACAGCCAATCCCAATGGGCGCACACGCTGCTCCTTACGAGCATCCTGGTCAAGCTTGCTGCATTGCCGCTCTTCTTCTGGCTGCTCAGTCTGGCCGATGAGTTGCCCAATGTGGTTTTAGGTTTGGTTATAGCTGTTGTGGATATGGCCGCCTTTGCAGAGTTCTGGATCGCCGCGCAGTCTATTCCGGGCTTGTTCTCAAACCAGGCGCTTCTGCTCTGTGTGGCTGCCGCTACTTCATTCATTGCCGCATTGTTGATGCTCACGCAGCGCAGTCTCAAACGCTTGCTTGTCCTCTCGACCATCGAGGACGCTGGCTTCCTGCTACTCGGAGTCTTCTCTCTCAACGTCCTCGGATTCAACGGCGCCATCATCGCCGCCTCAACTCACGCACTGGCCAAGGCTCTGCTCTTCATCTGCCTCAGCGGCCCAGAAGCCGACGGCGCATTGGAAGGCGATCCAAAGGGACTGGCTACGCGCTACCCGGTCGCCGCCTTCGGCTTCCTCTTCGGAATGCTGGCCATGCTGGGGATTCCGCCGACGATGGGCTTTATCGGACGCTGGAGACTTTATGAGACGGCGCTGCAGATCAGCCCGGTTTTGTTGGCGGTCTTCGTTCTTTCTTCCATTCTTGCTTTGATCGCTTACGTTCTGGCGCTTACCAAAGTCTGGTGGGGACCGGCTTGCGAACCGAATCCGCGGCATACGCCACCGCATCCAACCGCTGAGCTTTCGGGGGCGAATTCAATTCAGGTTGCAATTCCGGTTTCGAGCAGGGAACCGCTGGTTTTGCAAGGCGTAATCGTTGCGCTGGTGGCGCTGCTGCTGGCCGGTGGAATCTGGCCGGATGCGCTTCAACTGCTGCTGGGGGGGAGACCATGAACCTGTGGGCCAAGTTGATGCGCTATTGCCGGCGCCGCAGTCCCTGGCTCTTCCACATGAACGGGGGCAGTTGCAACGGCTGCGATATTGAACTGATCGCCAGCCTCACCCCGCGCTACGACGCCGAGCAGTTGGGAGTGCGGCTGGAGGGCAGCCCGCGCCACGCCGATATTCTCTGCATTACCGGGCCGATCACGCACAACGCGGTCAATGCCATCAAGACTGTCTACGATCAGGTCTGCGGGCCAAAGGCGGTGGTGGCCATCGGCTCCTGCCCGGCCACCACCAACGTCTTCATCGACAGCCGCACGCTGGAAGGGCCGCTCAACAAGCATCTTCCCGTCGATGTGTTCGTTCCCGGCTGCCCGCCCCGTCCCGACGCGATTATCCGCGGCGTGGCGATGGCTGCGGGGATTCTGGCCGAGAGAGCCGGGAAGAATCTCCCCGTTGAGCCTGTGGTGATGCCGCTGATTGGGCCGGGCTGCGGCGGCGCTTGCGGATGCGGGGCCGCGAACCATGCCGAAGCCGCGGCCGGCGAGGTGCTGTCATGAATATGACGACCGCTCTGGCGCGTCTGCTGATCTTTCCCGGAGTGCTCTTCGCCGTTCCCGCCGCCTGGTTCTTCCTCTGGGTGGAGCGCAAGGCCGTGGCCATGATGCAGGGGCGCATTGGGCCGCCCTTCATGCAGCCGTTTTACGATTTCATCAAGCTGCTGGGCAAGAACACGCCGCCGCGCGAGGGCGTGAGCGGGCTGTTGATGCGGCTGTGGCCTTTGATCGCCGTCTCGGCGGCGGCGGGCGCGGTGGGACTGCTGCCGGTGCTGCCCGCATCGGGCGGCTTCGAGGGCGACCTGATCCTGCTGCTGGCGCTCTTGGAACTGCCCTCGATGTGCATCGTTGCAGCGGGCTTCAGTTCGCGCTCCATCTTCGGCGAGATCGGCTCGGCGCGCGAGGCGGCTCTGAGCGTTTCGTACAACGTGGTCTTTCTGCTGGCCGTGGTCTCCATCGCCGCCTCGCAGCATACCTTCCGGCTGGAGGCGCTTGCGCATCTGCCCGCCACGCCGCTGCAATTTCTGGGCGTGGCGGCGATTCTGATCTGCCTGCCCGCCAAGCTGCATCTCAATCCCTTCTCCCTGCCCAACGCCGAACAGGAGATCTACTCCGGGCCGATGACCGAGTACGCGGGGCCGGAGCTGGCCATGTGGGAGCTTTCGCACGGCCTGGAATGGGTTGCCGCAACGGGACTGGTGGCCACGCTGGCCGCGCCGCATTTGACGACCTGGTGGCTGGCGGCGCTGGTCTTCGTCGCGCTCTCTTTCGGCATCGTGCTGCTGCTCTCGGCTGTCGCTTCCGCGACGGCTCGCTTGGCCATCGATACCACGGTGCGCTTTTACTGGCAATGCACGCTGATCTTTGCGGTCCTGGCCGTTGCGTCCGCGCTCTTCCTGAGGTTCAGATCATGAGCATACTGAAGATGCTGTGGAGAAACCTGTGGGGCGGCTCGCGGACGATGCGCTTCCCCTTGAAGCCCCAGGAAACGCCGGGCTTTCGCGGGCTGGTGCGCTTCGATCCCACGCTCTGCACCGGCTGCGCCATCTGCAAGTTCCGCTGCACCGCCCGCGCCATCGAGTTCAAGGGCGGCAAGGGCGAGTTTACCTGGAGCTACGATCCCGGCCAATGCACCTTCTGCGGGCGCTGCGTGGAGGGCTGCAAAACCCATGCGCTGCATCAGATCGCGGAGTGCCCGCCGGTCTATACGACAGTGGGCGAATTGAAGGAGTCTCACACGCTTGCCCGCAAGCCGCCCGCGCCTCGGCCCGCTCCGGCGGTCCAACCGGCCGCCGAGAAGCAGACAGCGAATCCCGCCCCGGAGGCCGCGCAATGACCGTACTCGAAACGATTCCGGAAAAACTGGGGACGACGGAACCCTGGGTCGAAACAGGCGGTGTGCAATGGCTCACGCCCGCCCCGATGAGCGTACGCGCCCTGACCGAAACGATGAACGACTTGAAAGCCCGTTTCATCACCGTCACCGCCTACCAGTTGCCCGGCGAGCAGGGCTTTCGGCTGGAGTATCACTGGGACCTCGATGGGCAATTGCTGGGCTTTCCCTTTGCGCTTGCCGGCAACTCCATCGACAGCATCTACGACCTGTGCGAGGCCGCGGATTGGATCGAGCGCGAGATTCACGAGGAGTTTGCCATCGACTTTCAGGGCCGCGAGTACGAACCGCTGTTGCTGCGCGCCGGCGATGCGCCCGGCGTGAACCTGCGCGAGGAGGCCAAGAAGTGAGCTACAAGATTCCCATGGGACCGTACCACCCCGCGCTCGAAGAACCTTACAAACTGGACCTTATCTGCGAGGGCGAGACGGTGCGCGACGCCAAGCTGCATATAGGCTTCAACTTTCGCGGCATCGAGAAGCTGGCCGAGACGCGCAACTACATTCAGGTGATCGCGCTGATGGAGCGGGTCTGCGGCATCTGCTCGAACATTCACACCCTCACCCTCTGCATGGCGATGGAGAAGCTGACCGGCTTGGAGCCGCCGCCACGCGCCCAATACATTCGCGTCATCATGGCGGAATTGGAGCGGCTGCACTCGCACGTGCTGTGGGCGGGGATCGCGGCAAAACTCATGGGCTTCAAGACCATGTTCATGACCTGCTTCGAGCTGCGCGAGAAGGTGATGGACGTGCTCCAGGCCATCAGCGGCAACCGCGTCAATTATTCGATGAACCGCATCGGCGGCGTCAACCGCGACATCGACGATCCCCAGGCGGTGTTGAAGATGGTGGAGGCGCTGGAGAAGGAGATGGCGCGCACCGTCATTCCCATCTTCACCACTAGCTCGACGGCTCGCTCCCGCTGCGCCGGGGTGGGCATTCTGAGCCGCGAGAAGGCGATTTCCTGTGGAGTTGTCGGTCCGGTGGCGCGCGCCTCCGGGGTGCCCCAGGATCTGCGCCGCGCCGCGCCCTATGCGGCCTATGCGGAGATGGACTTCGACGTGCCGGTGCAGCCGGACGGCGACGTGCGCGCGCGCCTGCTGGTGCGCGCCCTGGAGATCATGGAGAGCTGCAAGATTCTTCGCCAGGCGCTGGCCAAGCTGCCCCCCGGCGAGTTGAATACCGGCGACGAGAAGATTGTCTTTACCACCGGAACGGCGACCAGCCGCGTCGAGGCGCCGCGCGGCGAGGTGATGTACAGCGTGAGTTGGAAAGAGAGCGCCCGCAATCCCAGCCGCGTTCACGTGCGCACCCCCACCTTCGCGGTGATGCCGGCGATTCGCTGGATGGTGATGGGCGCGCGGCTTGCCGATACGCCGCTGATCCAGGCCTCGATCGATCCATGCTACTCCTGCACGGACCGGTAGCGGGAAGATTTCCGCGCATAGCCGGGATACAATGGAGGCATGGCGGCTGCGTCGGAGCGGGATAGGTATCTATTCGGAGCGTTGGAGAGCAGCGCGAAGAACCGCGCCAAGCTGCGGGAAGTCAACTACGGCTTTGAGCAGGCGGAGGGAGTTTTTCTCACTTCGCTGGACTTCGCCGTCAACTGGGTGCGCAAGAGCTCGGTGTGGCCGATGACCTTCGGGCTGGCCTGCTGCGCCATTGAGATGATGTCGATGGGAGCCTCGCGCTTCGATCTCGCGCGCTTCGGCGCCGAGGTCTTTCGGCCTTCCCCGCGGCAGTCGGACCTGATGGTGATTGCCGGACGGGTATCGCGGAAGATGGCGCCTGTGATCCGCCGGCTCTACGATCAGATGCCGGAGCCGAAGTGGGTGATCTCGATGGGCGCCTGCGCGACATCGGGCGGGGTCTTCAACAACTATGCTCTGGTGCAGGGCGTCAACCAAGTGATTCCCGTGGATGTGTACGTTCCCGGATGCCCACCCCGCCCGGAGCAGCTTTTGTATGCGATCACGCTGTTGCAAGAGAAGATTCAGCGCGAACCGCGCAGCCTGCGGAAGACTTTGAACCTGGGATAAAAGACTGGGATAAAGGGCGGCGAAACGCTGGAGCGCGTCAACCGTTCACTTGGCAACGATACCGCACTCCCCGACGGGGAAGAATCCAAACAGACAACTTGTTCAAAAAAGCACTTTTGGCGGGAACCTGCCTATGATATGTTTGGACTTGCAGTTAAAGCGTCCTGTCGCTTCCCATGTTTCGTTGCGGTCCCACGGTTTGCAATCGAGTCGGTTCAAGCCGAAGGATGAGTTCGCAAACAAAAACTTCACATTGTCGTTCAGCTTGATTGCGGAGGATTTTTTCGAATGCACTCTCAGGTAATGAAGTCCGCGGTATTAGCCGTCGCGTTCGCGGCGTCCATGCCAGTATTGCTGGCCGCACAGGGTTCGTCTAAATCGTCCGGGAACGCTTCCTCGGATGCGTCCTTGTCGAAGTGGGACATCTTTGCGGGCTACAGCTACATCGCGCCCAAAGGGACCATTCAAACTCCATTGCCAAACGATGCCGGTACGCTAACCGACGTTCCCATCAGTTACACGGGCATCACTCCCGGCGGCATCGCCAGCGTCGCCCGCTACTTCAACAAGAACCTGGGCGTGGAGATTGTGGGCGACGCGCATTCGGAAGACGAGTCCGCCGTGAATGACATATGGGTCAGCTCGAAGGACGATATGAGCGGTGTATCCGGGGGTTTGATTTACCGCTTTCCGACCGCCTATGTAACTCCTTTCATCCACGCGCTGGTGGGAGCCGAACAAGTGGGCGGTCCGCACTGGCAGGTGGACACATGGGGACCTTCGTTCACCCTCGGCGGGGGATTGGATTACGCCACGCCGCTCTTCCATCGTCGCTTGGCCATCCGTCTCTTCCAGGTCGACTACCAGTACGCTCACGTGGATTTCGGAAACGTTGTCAATGGCGGCACGGCTAGCATCAACGCGATCCGGTTGAGCGGCGGCGTGGTCTTCAAGGCCGGTTCGCTTGGGGCGCCGCCGCCGGTTACGTTGTCCGCGGTGGCCAGCCCGGCATCGATCTTTCCTTGCGATCCGGTCACGGTCGCCGCCACGGCCGGCAACCTCAATCCGAAGCTGCATACGGTTTACTCATGGGCAGGCGATGGCGTGACCGGCAATGGACCCGCCGCCGCCGTGGCCACCTGCACACTCGCCCCTGGAACCTATACCGTCAAAGCCGGCGTCAAGGAAGGCAAGGCGGGCAAGGAAGGCCTCAAGCCCTGGGAATCGGCCGAGGCTTCGGCCACCTTCACCGTCAAGCCCTTCGACCCGCCGAACTTGAGTTGCTCGGCCAGCCCCGCCACCGTCAATCCGGGCGAGACCAGCACCATTTCGGCCTCCGGCGTCAGCCCGCAGAACCGTCCGCTGACTTACACCTACTCGGCCACGGCCGGGACGATCAATGGTTCTGGCGCCTCGGCCACCTTCAATTCGACCGGAGCTCCTTCCGGCGCGGTAACCGTCACCTGCAACGTTGCCGACGACAAGGGCGGCACGGCCAGCGGCAGCGCGACCGTGACCGTTGCGGCGCCGTACGTCGCGCCGGTCGAATCGCCGGAGGTCAAGCAACTTGAAACCCGTCTGGCCTTGCACAGCGTCTTTTTCCCAACCAATCTGCCGCGCACCGAGAATCCCGATGGCGGCCTGGTAGCCAGCCAAGAGGGAACTCTGACCGCCCTTGCCACCGACTTCAAGCGTTACCTGGAACTCAAGCCGGATGCCCACCTGACCTTGATCGGACACGCGGATGCGCGCGGATCGGTCGAGTACAACCAGGCGCTTTCCGAACGCCGCGTCGGGCGCACCAAGAGTTATCTGGTTGAAAAGGGCGTTCCCGAAGCCAGCATCGAAACCCGCGGCCTGGGCAAAGAGCAAGACCTCACCGAGGATCAGGTAAAAGAATTGGTCGAACAGAATCCCGATCTAAGCGCCGCCGAGCGAGAGAAAGTTCTCCGCGAACTGGGCGTCATTGTCTGGGCGCAAAACCGCCGCGTGGACATCGTCCTGAGCACGACCGGCCAACAATCGGTTCGCCTCTATCCCTTCAACGCCGCCGACTCGCTGACTCTACTCGACAAGAAGACTCCGATGGGCAAGGCTCCGGCGCATGGCAAGAGTCAAGCAGCCAAGAAGGCTGCTCCCGCGTCCAACAAAAAGGACAAGTGATTCCGGGTGCAGGCCAGCTTCCGCGTACAGGGTTGCCCCAGGTGTTTAGAATGATGGAGAAGGAGAATCACATGAACTCGCGATTTCTGAAGTCCGTTAGCCCAGTTCTTGCCGCGGCGTGTTTAGTTCTCTTGCCGGCGGGGTGCAAGAAAGCTCCGCCGATAACCTTGACGGCCCAGGCCAGCCCGCCCGCCGTATACGCCGGAGATGCGGTCACCGTGACCGCTACCCCCGGATCGGTGTCAACCAAGAAGAAGGTCGATGTGGTCTACAGTTGGTCCGGAACCGGCGCAACCGGCGCCGGAACGACGGCCACCGTGGCCACCGCAACGCTTGCGCCGGGCACCTATACCGTGAAGGCGGAAGTGAAGGAAGGCAAGCCCGGCAAGGAAGGACTCAAGCCCGGCGAGACGGCGGAGGCTTCGGCCAGCTTTACCGTCAAGCCCTTCGATCCGCCTACCATCGGCTGTTCCGTGAACCCCGGCACGATTCAAGCGGGCGAGAGCAGCACCGTCACCGCAACCGGACTGAGTCCGCAGAATCGCCCGCTCACCTACAGCTATTCCGCCTCGGCCGGCTCGGTAAGCGGCAGCGGCGCGACGGCGACCTACGCATCGGCAGGCGCGCCCGCCGGCCCAGTGACCGTCACTTGCAATGTGGCCGACGACAAGGACCACAGCGCGACGGCGACGGCCAGCCTGACCATCGTGCCGCCGCCTGTGCCTCCCACGCCGCATACGCAGGCGCTGCCTTCGATCAGCTTCGACAAGGACTCGAAGCGTCCGTTGCGCGTCGATAACGAAGCCAAGGCCATTCTGGACGGCATAGCGCTGAGCCTCGAAAAGCAGCCCGACGCGAAGGCCGTGATCGTTGGCGAGGCCGATGCCAAGGAGAAGGCCAAGACCGAGAAGGAGAAAGAAGCCGCTCTCAAGCACAAGCACGTCAAGGTCGAGGACGTTGCCGCGCAGCGCGCCGTCAACACCAAGGACTATCTGGTGACGGAGAAGGGCATCGATGCCTCGCGCATCGGCGTCCGCACCGGCTCCGCCGATAGCCGGACCGTGGAGAACTACCTCGTGCCTCCGGGAGCCGTCTTCACCAACGACATCCAGGGAACAACCCCGGTGGATGAAAGCGCGGTGAAGGCACAGACCGAAAAGCCCGCGCACAAGAAGAAGGTTGCCGCCCAATAAGTTCGCCGAGCCGCCGGAGCGGCCGCCTGGCTTGCTCCGCTGGTCCGCGATCCGCCCGCCGCAAAGATAACTTCGCAACCGTTGAGGCCGACCGGCTTGCCGGCTGGCCTCTTCGCTTTTCCAGCGAGTTTTTCTTGCGGCGCGGCGCATTGCCAAGTCGCAGTTCGGCGCTGAAGGCCTTGCTCACCCCGCGATGAGACGGCGAAAAGTGCCGCCAAGCGAACCGCGCCTCCGCCTCACCGCAGATTCACCAGACGGATCGTCTCCATGAACACGTCGCCGTCGATGGTGAGGCTTTGAGCGCCGATCTTGTCCATCGTGTCCTTGTCGGTGTGATGGTAGCTGTTGTTGGGACCGTAGTTCAAGTCGATGATGTCGATCGACGGCACGCCGCGCTGCACGAAGGGCAGATGGTCGTCCTCGACCTCCATCTCCTGCTTGAAGAAATGCCGCTCGTAGCCGTACTTCTTGGCCGCTTGCCGCACCAACTCGACCAGCCAGCCGGTCGAGCGGCTCTCGCGCTGTATGTCGAGATCGTTGTCGCCGATCATGTCGGCCAGAATGAAAGCCTTGATCTTGGCCAGGGTTCCATCCTTGCCCCACTTGGCGGCCAGATGCTTTGTTCCGTATGTCGAATCGGAATCGGTCCAGCTTTGAATGGCCTCCTCGCCGTCGTCGAAGACCAGCCAGACCGAGTAGCCGTCGAGGGTCTTGCCGCGCAACTGATCGGCGATCGCCATGAGCAGGCCGGTGGTCGAGCCGCCATCGTTGGCGCCGACGAAGTTGATGTTCCTGAGCGGATAGTTCGTCTCGTAGTGGGTGGCCAGCACGATCACGCCGTCCTTCTTGCCGGGGAAGCGGACGATGAAGTTGCGCATGGGCACCGCGCCGATGGGGGTGTTGGCGGTGAAGCTATCTTCTTCGACTCGGTCGCGCTTGAAGTGCTCGCGCAGGAAAACTTCGGCCTTCAGGTGGCCAGGGCCGGTGGGCCAGCGTGGGCCGATGGCGACAAACTCCCGCGCATACTCCAGCGCCCTGGCGCCGTTGAAGTGCGGCTGGGCGTGAGCGGCGAGGGGCGCGCCTAGAAGCAACCCCGCCGCTGCCCACTTCAAAACCGAGGCAAACTTCATTTTGCGGCCTCCTTGGCCTTGCGGCGCGAGGGATGCACCCACCAGGCGACGCCGATGCCGATCAGATAAAGCCCCAGCAGCGGAACCGCGTAAATGCACATGCTCACCGGGTCGGTCATGGGGCAGATGATGCCCGCCACGACGAAGGCGGCGAGAATTGCGTAACGCAGATTCTTCCACAGGAAGCGCGGGCTGACGATGCCGAAGACGGCCAGGAAAAAGATAAGCACGGGTAGCTCGAAGCTGATGCCCAGGCCGAGGATGATCGACAGAAAGAAGCCGGTGTATTCCTCTATGCTGATGACGGCCGTAAACTTGCTGCCAAAGACATCCAGCATGATATGCACGGCGCTGGGCAGCACCCAGTAGTAGCCGAAGTAAGCGCCGGTGAGGAAGAGGCCCACGGTGGCCGCCATAAATGGCACCACGTAGCGGCGTTCCTTGCGGTAAAGCCCCGGCGCGATGAACCGCCAAACCTGAAAGAGAATGAACGGCGAGGCCAGAATCGCTCCGCCAGCCAACGATACGTGGATGGCCAGATTCATTCCATCCATGGGGTGAATCATGTTAAGCGACTTGCCGTCGCGTTTGAGGGGCGCTTGAATGAAATCGACCAGCCGGTCATGAAAAACCCATGCAACCGCAAAGCCCAGGGCGAGATAAATAGCGGAGTGGACGATGCGCTTGCGCAATTCGTCCAGATGCTCCATCAGGCTCATGCCGGGGAGTTCGGCGCGCTGGGTCACCGCGGTCCGCGCCTTGCCGATCGCCTCCGCTGGATCAAGCATGGCGGGCCTGCTCCAGGACGGGGGCCGTCTCGACCATTGTGTGTGAAACTTGGCCGTCTTCCCCGGTCGATGCGGGCTGCAACTCGACTTGAGCTGCTACACTGCCCGGTCGCGCGGCTTGCACCGGCTCGCCGGTCGCGGGCGGTTGAATGCGGGGGTAAGGCTCGTCATGCTGAAACTCGGCCGGAGAGACATCCGGATAAACGCCTTCACCCGAATAAGGACTGGGTGCCCCAGGTCTCGATTCTGTGACCTGGGAATCAACGCCGATCGCGAGCGCGGGAACCTGATCCCTGCTTTTCTCCTCTTCCGCCTTGCGCCGATCGGCCTCCTCAGCCAAGCGAAACTCCTCTTCCATCTGGAATTTGAAGTCGTTGGAAGCCTTGCGGAACTCGTACATCAGCTTGCCGACCTGGCGGCCGATCTGGGGCAGCCGCCGCGGCCCGAAGACCACCAGCGCCATCACCATCAGAATCAGCGAATCCGCCATGCCCAGGTTGGCGAGTTGAATTGTCGGCTGCGTCACCATGAAGGTTCATGATACCTGCCCGCGCATGGCGCGAACAAACGGGTGGCTCCCGCTAGGAATGCAGTTTACAAAAACTTTTCTTGACTTCCCTCTCTCGCGCATTTTACGGTGGAGTTCATGTCATGACGAGGTGGGGTGGCCGGGGAGCCTCGAACTCCCAACCAGAGGATTACAAATCCTCCGCTCTGCCTGCTTGAGCTACGGCCACCGCATGAGCCGCTCACCTCTCGTAAAGGTGGGCGGCTTTTCAGCATAGGAGTTCCTTCCAATAGAGCGGAAAAGACTTGGACGCGATATGCTGTGTCCAAATTGCCCATGACAGTTTAATGCTAGTATATTGACTGTATACTGTCAATATACTAGCATTAAAAATATGAAAAAAATTATGTTGACAGACAATATTCTGACGATAGAATACTTGTAACGGTTCTGATGGTTCCAGTCAACAAGCAATTCTCTTGAGTCAAGAGAATTGCTTGTTGACTGGAACCACTTGGAGGAAGGAGACCGCCATGGCAACCTGCGCATTTCCCGATATCGATCCCCGGATCAGGCACGTCGGTGTGAGCAAGCTGCGCGATTTGAATGCAACCAAGCTGAGGGAGCAGGAAGACGATACGTATGTAATCCAGGACAACGATACTCCCCTTTCGGTGCTCGTTTCGTACAAGAGATACCAAGAGATGAGGGACGAGAGGAATTCGCTGTTGAGTACGATCGAAATGCTCAAAAGCGATGCCGAACGGACTGGATTGCTTGCGGCATTTGAAGATGTTCGCACTGGGCGCATTCGCACTCTTGCCGAGATCGAAGCGGATATGGAAAAGGAGTAGCCGATGCCCGCAACCGGAAAGGGAGAGAAGAGCGAACCGACGAGGTCGATCTCTCCCCTTCCCTACACAGTTGAGATGACCGCCACAGCGGAAGGCGTCTATGCGGATTTGTATCGTAAATGCAAGGCGGCTGAGAAATTAGGGCACTCTGAAAGCGTTCACTGCACGACATTTCACATGGTTCAGGAAGCCGTGAAAAAGATCATTCCCCATGATCCTATCGACAAACGTTATGCCCTTCGGGGCCACCTTTCGAACATTTTTCGCTTGCGCAAGGGAAGGCTGAGGATACTGTGGATTGCTTCATCGGCCATGCGGCGTATCTGCATCCTTTTCATATCGGAGACAGTACGGAAAGAAGGAGACCCAAATGACCCATACGAGATATTCCAAGGCCAACTGGAATCCGGTGTTTTCGATGAGGCATTGGGGCACGTAAGAGTAAAAAGGACCAACGCCAAGCGCAAATAGCCTTATCTACCAATTTAGCCGGACGCGCCCTCTGTGGAAAACCTTACTGCGCGCTAACCGCTTACGCGATGAGGTTCGCCCGCAAATCGCTGGACCAATTGTTACATCTGCGTTACAATAATCGTCAATGGCGGCGGTTTTGTCGGGCGGGATTTTCAGCATCCTCCGGATATAGACCGCATCCAAGTGTGAAAGGCTGCAACAACCCCGTGGGTGGGGGCCTTCAGAAGCGATCGGCATCTGCCGAGAACTTCGGAGCGTCAGTGCATCCACTGCGGCCGCGATTGCTTTCAACATCCCCGTCCAGCGCTCTTCCAGAAATCGAGAGCGGTTGGACTGAAGGCGGAATACTGTGAATTTGGTTCTTGACGAACTGACGGCGGCCTCGCCGGAGGCTGGCAGCACTTGCAGTCTCGAAGAATATCTTGCGCTCCCCGACCATACGATGGATGCACGCATCGCGGAAGCGCGCGCGCGGCTGGGTTCCACAACCCTGCTGCTGGGACACCACTACCAGCGCGACGAGGTGATCCGCTTCGCCGACGCCACCGGCGACAGCTACAAGCTCTCCAGAATCGCCGCCGAAACCGACGCCAAGTATATTGTTTTCTGCGGCGTCCACTTCATGGCCGAGAGCGCCGACGTGCTCGGACGGCCCGGCCAGCAGGTGATTCTGCCCGACCTCAACGCCGGTTGCTCGATGGCCGACATGGCCGAAATTTCTCAAGTCGAGGATTGCTGGGAGGTGCTCACGCACCTTTCCCTTTCGGATGAGATTGTACCCCTGACTTACATGAACTCCGCCGCCGCCATCAAGGCCTTCTGCGGCGAACGCGGCGGGCTGGTCTGCACCTCGTCCAACGCCCGCGCCGCCTTCGAGTGGGCCTTCGCTCGCGGTAGGCAAATCCTCTTCCTGCCCGACCAGCACCTCGGCCGCAACACTGCTTATGACATGGGCATTCCGCTGGAGGAAATGGCGGTTTGGGACCCCTGGGCCATTCAAGGCGGCCAGAGCAAAGACCGCCTCGCGGCCACCCGCATCCTGCTCTGGAAGGGCCATTGCGCCGTCCATCAGCGCTTCCTGCCCAGCCACGTCGATCAAGCGCGAGCCAAGTATCCGGGCATTCAGGTCATCGTTCACCCCGAGTGCCGCTGGGAGGTTTGCCAGAAGGCCGACGCGCTAGGTTCAACGGAGCGCCTCATCGCATTGGTCGAGAACGCCCCCAAGGGGTCCATCTTCGCCGTCGGAACCGAGATTCATCTGGTCAACCGCATGGCCCGCCGCTTTGCCGCCGAAGGCAAGAAGGTGATTACGTTGGACGATACCGGATGCCTATGCACCACCATGTACCGCATCAGCCCTCACCATTTGGCCTGGGCGCTGGAAAACCTGGTCGCGGGCCGCGTGGTCAACCGTATCCAGGTGCGGCCCAACGTCAAGCGCTGGGCGCGAGCGGCGCTGGACCGGATGCTGGAAGTTTGAAGAACAGGTCAGGGGTCAGAGATAAAGAGGCCGTTCACTGGCACTGGCGAGAGAAGAATGATCGAGAACGACAGGCAGTTCTTTGATATGCTCCGGGCCTTGGTTGAATCATGGTGCGACCGGAGGTGCTTGGGCGCGCTTCGATTCATCCTTCAGGCTTATCCGATGCCTTCTGGACTGACAGACAGTTGGGGTGAGCTGGAAATCGCATTGGCAAATGAGAGGGCATTCGCGCGGAATGAACTGACAGACTCAGAATTTAACGCGGTTGAGGAGGCGATTCGGACGATCAGGAAAGCCATTCGTCGTTTTTGACCGGATTGAAGCACCATTGTATAGCGCAGGCAACCTGACCCCTGTTCCCTGTTCTCCGCTTTCGTCGTACTATGAATCAGGGAAATCTCATGAAGACCTTCACTCTCGACGAAGCGCAGTCTCTCCTCCCGGTGCTGGAATCGCTGCTCAAGCGGGCCATCGAAGGCAAGCAATCGGCCGAAGAGGTGGACTCTGCCCTCAGCGATCTGGCCCGGCGAATCTACCTTACCGGCGGCATGAAAGTCGATGCAAGCAAAGTGGCCAGTCAACGAACGGAGATGGAAGCCCACCTCCAGCGCGTCCGTGAGAGCGTCGCCGAGATCGACTCGATCGGGGTGCAAGTGAAGGACATCGATACCGGACTGCTCGATTTTCCCTGCCGCATCGACGATCAGGTAGTGCTGCTCTGCTGGCGCATGGGCGAGACGGCCATCGAGCATTGGCACGCCGTAGACCAGGGTTTTCAGGCCCGCCAGCCGGTCGACGAGAGATTCCGCCGCCGCTCAAGCCCCGGCAACCGGCCCAACTAACCGCTCCCGCGCTCACCCCCGGCCGTGTCCCGCGCATTTCTCCGCAATGGCAATGCGCCACCCGAATCTTCTTTCCACCCTGCGCATCTCTAACAGGGAAGCGCAGTTCACCCGCCATTGTGGAAGCCTGGCAGCCCGTGGTGAAAGTCAGGTTTGGAAAGGGCAAGGCTTGAGCCGTGCCGTAAACGGTTGATAAGAAACTGCGGGCTTTAGCCCCTGAGGGAAGGTTTTGGAGTTTTCAACTTTCACCGCAGACTGTTAGCATACACTGTCTCTCCCCGTCACGGAGTTGAGACGGAAACCCTCGGTCCAGCCGCAAGCCGGAAACGTTTGCACAAACCATACCGCACAAACCGCCCGCAAGGAGAAACGATGTCCACCGTTGGAGAAAAATTTCCCGCCTTTGAACTGACCGCCGTGGTCGATCTTAACCCAGCCAAAGCCTTTACCCCCATCACCGACAAAAGCTTCGCCGGCAAGTGGAAGGTCTACTTCTTCTGGCCCAAGGACTTCACCTTTGTCTGTCCCACCGAGATTTCAGCCTTCGGCAAGCTCAACAAGGAATTCGCCGACCGAGGCGCGCAGGTTTTGGGCGCCAGCATCGACTCCGAGTTCGTTCACCTCGCCTGGCGCGAACACCACCCCGATCTCAAGCACCTGCCCTTCCCCATGCTCTCCGACATCAAGCGCGAGCTCTCCTCGGCGCTGGGAATCCTGGACCCCAAAGCTGGCGTTAGCCAGCGCGCCACCTATATCGTGGACCCCGAGGGCGCCATCCGCTTCGTCTACGTCACAGACCTCTCCGTGGGACGCAACCCGGCCGAGGTGTTGCGCGTACTCGATGCCCTGCAAACCGGTGAGCTTTGCCCCTGCGACTGGCACAAGGGCGAGGAGACCATCCACGTCTGAGATTCCGCCCGTACAGCTTTGAGGGGCCCGGAGATTTTGGGCCGCGCCTCTCGGCTGCCCGGATTCTTCACGCCATGGTCAGCCCGCCCGTCCGTTCTCCCCATTGAAAATCCGTGTATTTTTCTTCCGCGGGTGTTTCCGCGAATCAATTCCCGCCGTCGCGGAGTGAGGCCCGTAGATGATAGATGGGGGGAGCGAAGTGAGTTCCCCCACCGAGCGCCACTTCACCGGCAAAGAACGCGATACCGAATCAGGAAACGACTACTTCGAAGCTCACTACTATTCGTCGACGGCGAACCGGTTGAGAGAGTCGTATTGGAAGGTCCACGCGCCCATCACGGTGTCAGCATAGCTTATCAGATTGCCGGCCGGATCGTAGCCGCCCCGGCGGAGTTGTCAAGGTCTGCGCTCGCCCACCCTCGTTTGTGGGATGGTCAAGATTCCGAAAAACTTAGGGTGGGCCACCCGCCGATTGCGGGGAAGGGTTACGATGGCAGTATGGAGGCGATCATGGCAACTTCCACTCTTGATTGGTCCCAATGCGACGCCGTGGAGAGCATTCCCGGCAAGGTCAGCGGCGCTTGGGTGCTGCGGGGGACAAGAACGCCTGTAAAAACCCTCTTTGAAAACCTCGAAGCCGGGATGAGCATTGAAGAGGTGATCGAAGAGTTCCCTGTGACTCGTGAGCAGATCGACAGCCTCATGGCGTTTGTGGCGCGCTCTCTCGATAAAGAACCTACCTACACGTAAGCCGGGGCGGGAATGCTGATCCTGTTCGATAACAACACACCGCGCGGCCTTGCCCGCTTCCTCTCCGGCCATTCCGTGGAGGAAGCGCGGATGCGCGGTTGGGACCAACTTGCAAACGGCGAACTGATCGCCATGGCTGAGCGGGCCGGTTTCGAGGTCTTGGTAACGGCAGACAAAAACATCCGTTATCAACAAAATTTAGAGACTCGCAAAATTGCTCTCGTGGTGCTTGAAAATGCACAATGGCCCATGGTGAAACTGGTTGCGGAAAAGATCGGCACGGCCGTCAATGCGGCACGACCTGGCAGCTATGTGGAAGTGGATGTGCCGTTCAAGGAATAGAAGATAAAAGTACAAAGCAGGTTTAGTTTATGGTTCCCATGTTCCAAGAGCGGGACATGGGGCACCCGGCCGGCTTGCTACATCCCACATCTCAAAATCGAGATGTGGGCCACCCAGTTATTTGTGGAGAGTCAGACCTGGGCCACCCGGCACCTGCGCTGGGGCTGGATGCCTTCGGCTTGGGGCGCGCATGGCGTTGTTGCGAAAGGCCCGCGGCTGAAGCCGAAATTTCATCAGGCTGCATTCAGGGGCCTGA
>Ga0181520_10003181_pt1 | contig 29124 bp, 26 predicted proteins | sample PEATcosm2014_Bin_29_FD_132451 | JGI IMG/M metagenome (GOLD analysis project Ga0181520, IMG submission 132451) | Peatland microbial communities from MTU Mesocosm Facility, Houghton, MI, USA - PEATcosm2014_Bin02_30_metaG | ecosystem: Environmental > Terrestrial > Soil > Wetlands > Peat | place...
ATCGGGACTTGGGACAACAGTCACAAATTTCTTTATCGTGAAAATTTGGTATTCGCCAAATTTTTTCAACGAAATCCCGTCACTCTATAAGAACTTATAAAAGAGTTAATGCGAGGGATGGGAATTCTGCCTCTCGGTTAGAATCTATGGTTTGATTCCAACCTTCCTTCATACTGTGTGAACCTCCTTGGTTCTGCTAGATGATCCAACGGGTTAGCAGATAATCGTTGCGCTCGACAGTCTGTGACCCAGATCACCTAACTAAATCGATACACCAAATATGAATCGGGGAAGAAGGGAGAACTATGATCAGCTATGACTTCACTGAGATTCTGTCAAGTCTTGGGGAGTTTAATAAAGACTACTTCGAGGATATACCTGTTACCTCCCGAAAACTTGACAAAACACGGACAATCCACTAGAACCGATTTTTATCACAACGCTCGCGCATGCTACAATTACGACATTTGTTGCTATTCGTTGTTGGCAAAAATGGTAGTTTTCCCTCAACCATCGAATGTAGCCGATTGATTTCACTAATGATGTTGTTTTTAGCGGTATCATTGAATAGTGACTTCCAGATTATTTTTTGAGAGTCTCTTTCTCGTAGAGCTGCAATAATGGGACGAGAATCCTCTTTTGTTTTCCATTGAGAGGTGTAATCAATAAATGCCAAACAATATGCATAAACCTGATTTTTATTCGAAGTATACACCGTTGTTCCAGGTTTATCGTCAATAATTACAAAGTTATTGGGTGAAAAACGGATTTCATCTATACGACCCATTATTCCGAAGGTTTCACTTTCTACAAACAATTCTCTCGATAATAATTCTGATCTTCTTGATTTCTTTACCATTTGTTCTATCGAAGAAGGTTTAGCATTAATAAGAAATTCCTCATATAACCGCTCATGGACTTTCTTTCCAGTTTTCATTTCCTCTGTTGGCTCGGTTTCTATGTTTTTGATCTCCCTTAAAAACACACTATATTCACAAAAACCGAATTGCTGTATGCTTGAGATCGGTATCATCTCTTGGAATTTCATCTCCCTATCAACTCCAGAAAACCTATACAACTTTTCCAAGAGCAGTCAACTGGACTGCAACATTCTTCCCGCTCTTTTCCTTAATTACAAGACCTATCTCTTCAAAATTTTTCAAGTGATGGCTTAGCCGGCTTCGTTCTTTTGCAAACGCATCAGAGTTTTTCTTTATTTTCGGGTTCAAGCGGAGGACTAGATCATCAAGTGACGATACGCCATCTCCAATGCCGGCAAGGATACGGCGCTGCTCTTCTTTTAGGATTAGGAGCGGGAGGGGTGGCAGCTCGATGAGATCCTCGATACCGATCTCGTTGTCGTGACGGTCATATTTCGGAATTGCTGTGACGATCCGCGACCGGGTGATGCAGCCGCTGATGTAAGCTGCGATGGCAAATGTTCGGAGGGAACCACTCACGTTGATAAGCACATCATTGCTTTGTGCCTTCTCAGCCCGGACCAAGTCCGTGATTTGGCCGGCCGCGCGCATGATATCCTTCTTGTCAACTGCGGTGATGTCAATATCAAAAAAGGGCCGGAGATCGGTAGCCAGCTCTTCGGCCACCTGCCGGGATTTCACTTCACCAGTTGACTCCTGCTCTCCGGTGACAAGGATTATCTTTTCGATTGAAAATTTCCGTGAACTGCGGATGGATTCGATGAGACGTTCCTTTGTATGGCCGACGAAGACAATGGCGGTTGTTGCCATAAGTACAACGCATTTGTTATGCATAATTATATAGTTTATCTATTGAAAAATTATTCACATATGAAAAATTATTTTAAGTATTGGAGCTTAAAGAGGGCTGAGCATTCCCCTGCAGTGATTGCCCGCAGCTGAATGTGCTGGGGGGGCTGGAAGCCGGATTGATATCCCGGATAAGCCCCCACTCAAGAGAAAAAAACAGATGAAAGGTGGGAGGATGAAAGCATATATCGAGTGCATTCATGATGAAGTGCTGAAACTTTCGACGGGACGATATGCCAAGATACGGGTAATCATTCCCCAGTGCGAAGGTGAGAATTATCAGAAATACCATCTCGGGGAATGCGAGATCCTGCAGGACGGGGAGATATTAAAATGAAAGCATACATCGAGTGCATAGAAGATACACTCATGGATCATTCCACGATACGGTATGCAAAACTGATTATAACGATCCCGGAAAAAGAGGGTGGAGATTATCAGAAGTACCACCTCGGCGAGTGTGAAATTCTCCAGGGCAATGAAGTAAACCGCACTACGGAGAAGAAGGGTTGAGATTGGTATGGAATCTGTGCACAATTTCTTCAATAGCCTGTCCGATGCGCTTGGGATCATCATTATTCTAATTATCGCCCTCGCACTGTTTTGTATGATTCTAGGGGCCATTGAACTAATGATCAATCCGCAAGCCGCATACCAGGCAGCACAAAAATACCCTTCCATAGAGCAGAAGGTAAATTCGGCTCAGCATTCGGTTCAAGTGGCCGTACCTGGAGGGAATATGAACAAAGAGATATGGACTGAATTAACTGGCTCCTCGAATATGAGAGGGTCAAAATTCACCATTGAATAGAGGTGAAAGGGTTGTTGCTCTGGGGTAAAACGTCCGGACCGTCTGATTTTGACAAGACAGTAAGATTTGGAATAATTTTTCTCATTCTCTACGCGCTCTATAAATGGCTCTTTTGTTCTAAAAAGGCCCATAAAGCCGTCGATGATGATATTCAAAAACTTGAAACTGAAATTCAACGGCTAAGGCAGGAGTTCATTGACAAGTACGGAGTCACTCCGGAAGCGGATTCTGAAGTGTATTTCCAAAGACTACGATGGGAGTTCATTGCTAAGTATGGATTTGACCCGGATGAAACTGAAAGTGAGTGAATGTCATGAAAAGGGTCTTACCAGCGCAAGGAACGAAGCGGATGTTATCGAATAACAAAATTAAAAATCGATACTTTAAACGTATTGAAATCAGGATAGTGTCTATAGTTCAACACCCGAGGGTATAGATGACGAAGACGATCGGTGAACAAATAGAGGATGCGAGAAAAAAATTACTTGATCTCGGGCTCCGTAATCGCTTGTTGAACTATAAACCAACACGTGCTCGAACCATCCGTATTCTCAACACCCACACCCCGGTGGATGTGTATGACGCTCTCGTTTTCAAAGAAAAAGCACTCTCATTTCGGCCATCAACAAGATCGGACAATTCCACTGGGTCACCTGTTTCGTCTCCTTCTTCCACAAATCCCACAGATATTGCGAGGGAAGATTTTCGACAACCGCTACCTTCTGTAAGTATATCGTCCACACCTATAAAAGAAAATGAAGGAAACCAGAACGTTCGCTCTCTTGATACACCATATGATCCTGATGAACTGAGTCGCCGCCTTCTGAAATCCTCTCGGGAATCTAAGTCGATCCTTGAGGAACAGGGGTATACTGCCATCTACCTTGCATTGTGGTTTCTAGAATGGATAGATCCCGTGTCGCCAGATACCATTTGGAAATCCCCCCTCATATTGATTCCCATCGAGTTGAAACGTCAGGGAGTCCGTGAAAATTTTCAGCTCAAGTGGACCGGCGCAGAGATTACGACCAACGAATCTCTCAAAGAAAAACTAAAACAAGTTGGCGTGATCCTTCCGGACTTTGCCATGCCTGAGGAAAAAGCCTACGTTGATAACTATTTTAGCCAGGTTGAGCATGCAATTGGTGGGAAGAGTAACTGGAAGATATGTCATGAGATTTATCTCGATTTCTTTACCTTCACCAAGTTCGTGATGTATAAGGATCTCAATATCAATTCTTGGCCGGGTGATCGCAACCCGATCAATCATCCCCTGATGAAAGCAATATTCGACCCTGATCCAAATATTCCTCAAATCCCAGGGTTTAACGAAAATGATGTTGATAAGATCAAGGCAGAATCAGTTTATCATATTCTTGATGCGGATTCTTCTCAGATTGCCGTTATTGAAGATATCAAGGCTGGCAGGAACCTTGTTGTAGAAGGACCTCCAGGAACTGGCAAGTCACAGACCATTGCTAATGCCATTGCGGACCTCCTTGCTAAGGGAAAGACTGTTCTCTTTATTAGTGAGAAGATGGCGGCTCTTGAAGTTGTGAAAGATCGATTGGACAATGTCCGTGCAGGTGATATAAGTCTGGGCGACTTCTGTCTTGCGGTTCACAGCCGGAAAGCGACCATTGGGGAAGTCCATAAAACATTACAAAAGTCGCTATCTATCCCTCCCATCCTGAATAGTGATTTTCACGAACAATATCAACATAATGAAGAATTAAAAGATGAACTCAACAGGTATGTTGATGTTCTTCATTCACCTGTCGGCAATAGAGGACTCACACCCTATATGCTGATCGGTCAATTTGAGAAAGAAAGCAACTATTTCTCTGATAAGGGCCGGGATACCGTCTACTTTCTCCTTCAAAATGTAAGTGCCATTACCGAACAGGAATGGCAAAAAGCTCACCGTGCTTTGGGAAACGTTGCCACAGTCCTCTCTCATATTCGTCGTCCAGTCCAGCGGCATCCATGGTACGGCTGTAAAAAGCGGGGTATATTCCAGACTGAGCTCGTAACGGTGGAATCAAGTGTAAAGAAGACGCTCCAAGCACTTGACGATCTCGAGACAAAGATGGAGAAATTATCAAAACTTACCGGGCTCTCTTATCCCAATAATCTTGAAGAACTGGAACACGCCCTCAACTCCACGGATCTCTTAACATCTTCCGACCCGATTGATCGCGATCTTCTCCTCAATGAAGCCTGGATTAATCCACCCCCGCAGGTCGCCCAGATAATCGAACAGATTACGATATACAATCAGATGAAGGTAGCAATCCTTCGCCGGTTTGAGACGAAGGTGATGGATGAAGACTTTGCTGCATTTCTCAAAGAATTTGTGCCTCTTTCGCAGAAATTTGTGGTGCTCAAATATCTTAGTTCCCGATACCGGGCACTCCGTCAGCAGGCATCTGCGTATTACCTCGATCACCAGCAACATACGGATACGGAGATTTTCAACGACCTCACTTATATCCAAAAATGTTCAGCACTAAAAAAGCAGATTCGCCAAGCAGGACATATTGGCCGTTCCCTGTTTGGGTCACGATGGCAGGATGAGCTGAGTGATCCACAGAAATTAAAGGCATTCTCTGACTGGATAGTTAAATTCCGTAAGAACATTACTGAAAAGGTTTTCACAATCCAGACCGTGGAGATGGTGAGTCGCGGTTTTGCACCAGATGAAATTAGCTCGGCAACGAATGATCTCAAAGAGTCGTGGCGACAGTTTCTTTCATTGAGGTACGATCTTTTCGAGTTACTTGCATTCCAAACAAAAGAGCGTTTTGTTGTGAGTGAAGAACAGCTTGAGTTCTCTAAATATCGGCTGCTTTTTGACCTGTGGGCCAACAATACCGCCTTGCTCATCGGTTGGAGCAATTATGTGAATGTCTCGGAAGATTGCAAATCCACTTTCTCCGGCCAGGTTCTCAATTCTATCGAAGAGCAGGATATACCGCCGGAAGATATTATTCCCGCATTTGAACGTTCTTATGCCGACCAATTACTCAAGATCGCATTCCAAGAACACCCGGAACTATCCGGGTTCAATGGTGACACCCATGAGCAGACGATAAGGAAGTTCAGAGAATTGGATAAGAACCTCATCAAACGTAACAAGCTCCGCCTCATCTATAAACTCTGTGAAAATAAGCCTTACATAAACGATCAGTCATCGCCATCGACTGGACTGGCGATTCTCAAGGATGAGCTGCGGCGGCAGAGGGGACGGAAACCAATCAGAGAGTTAATTAAGCGAACTGGGAATGTGATTCAGAAAATCAATCCCTGCTTTATGATGAGTCCACTAGCTGTTGCGATGTTCCTTGATCCTTCCGCCATACAATTCGATGTCATCATCTTTGATGAGGCCAGCCAAGTCCGGCCTGAAGAGGCCATGGGTGCCCTTCTGCGAGGCAAGCAGGCTGTCGTAATAGGGGACCCCAAGCAGCTTCCACCTACGACCTTTTTTGATACAATAATTGATGAGGATCAGGATCCGGACGATCTCGATGACATATCTATTAGTCTCTCTCAAAGGGAGAGCATTCTGGAACTATGTGGAGGAAGATTTCCCACAAAGTCACTTCGTTGGCATTACCGTAGCAGGCACGAGTCACTCATCGCCCTTTCAAATGCAGAGTTTTACAGCAATACACTCTTGGTATATCCGTCACCAAAACACAGGGTTCAGGATACAGGGTTGGAATTGATTCATCTTCCCGATACTGAATGGGACAAAAGTAAGACCAATAAGAAAGAGGCTGAGGCTGTTGCAAAGGCAGTTTTTAAGCATTATTCAAAGTACGGGGACAAAAAAAGTCTTGGTGTCGGGACTTTTGGCATGAACCAGCAACAAGCCATACAAGATTATGTGGACCTGTTAAGACGGAACCAGCCGGAGATGGAGCACTTTTTCCGTGAAGATAATCCCGAACATTTTTTTGTTAAGAATCTGGAGACAATCCAAGGTGATGAGCGGGACGTCATTTTCATCAGCGTTGGATATGCAAAGGACAAATTAACAAAGGAACTGAAGAAACAATTCGGACCGCTTAATAAGAGTGGGGGCGAGCGGCGGCTGAATGTCCTTATCACACGTGCCCGTGAGCGGTGTGTGGTTTTTTCGAACTTCACAGCAAGCGATCTTGAATTAAAAGAAGATTCCTCCTTTGGTGTCCGGGTGCTGAAACATTTCTTGGCTTATGCGGAGAGCGGCAGCCTACCCGATATAGAAAATAACCGTAGCGGAGAAACCGAGTCCCCGTTCGAGGATGCGGTCAAAGATTTCCTAGAGGATCATCATCATAAGGTAGAGCCACAAGTCGGCTGTGCAGGATTCCGGATTGATCTGGCAATAATAGACCCACTGCAACCCGGGCGATATATTCTCGGTATTGAATGCGATGGTGCCCAGTATCATTCATCGAGAGTTGCACGCGATCGGGACCGGTTACGCCAGGAGATTCTCGAGGACCACCTAGGTTGGAAGATTCACCGAGTTTGGTCAACCGATTGGTGGCATAATCCCGCTGATACACAACAGAAACTCCTTGACGCGATAGAAAAAATAAAATCAATGCCTGACGTTGATCCAACCCCGGTTGATTGGCATCCCCCCCAGAAAGAACCGGACGATATACCGCTTGTCATTATGGATAACTCTAAGCGTCAAGAGAGTAATGGTATCCAACCATATCGCTTTTGCGCAACCGTTGATCTTCGACGGTACTCAGAAAATTTTTTATTAACCATCCCTAGAAATATTCTTCATGATGCCATTACTGAAATTGTATCTGTTGAAGGGCCAATCCATTTCGAAGATTTATGTTTACGCATAAAAAAAGTTGGTAATATTTCGAAGATGAACCCCAGAATCAAGCAAACAATTAGGGACGTTTGTAATACTGCAAGAATCAATGGTCGCATAAAGGAATTGGGGTGGTTTCTCTGGCCGGTCATACAACCCGAAAATATTCTTCGTCGCAGGAATTCTGATCAGGAAATTGACATAAGTTGGATATGTGATGAGGAGATCCATGAAGCCATTTGTTACATTCTAGGCAGACAGTATGCTACGGAAAAAGAGGAGTTGATCAAGGAGGTTTTGAAAATATTCGGCTTTCAGAGATCCTCAGATCAAACAAAATCAGCAGTTCGAAAAATTATCCAGATGATGATCGCTCAAGGGGTTCTTGTCGAGCTGGCTGAAAGCAAAATCGATCTAAAAAAGACCGGTTAGAAGGCTCTGTTGTGTTGTCGGAACTTAAAGAAAACCATATCGTCGTGAGAATTGGTTCATTACTATTTAGACGAGCCGTAACTGTAACAGTGCAAAATGGGAGTTTCCTATGACCTCCATTACTATCTACGATGGTGCAGAAACCATCGGCGGCAACAAGATATTTGTTGAGGAAGGCGGACGAGGAGTCTTCCTTGACTTCGGCAAAAACTTTGCCAAATCCGGGGCCTTCTTCTCGGATTTCATGAACGAACGCCCCGGGAGAGGTCTTAACGATTCTTTTTTCCTCGACCTTGTCCCCCGGCTCAATATTTACCGCAGCGATCTCGGTACCGCTGATATAGCGTTGTCCAGTTTGCCTGCTCTCCGGGTGGATGCAGTCTTTATTTCACATGCCCACGTGGACCATTTCGGGAGCGTCGGCCTGCTCAACGAAACAATCCCTGTTGTTTCAACACCAGTCAGCCTTGCGATCATGAAAGGGATGCAGGATACTTCTCCCACCTCCGGCTCTGATACCCTCTATTTCTCGAAAAAGGTGGCCGGGGAGGGCAATGGTCTTGTCCTAAAATCCGGAAGGGACGATTACCAAGGCAGGAACTGTTATACAACCGGTACGCTGCCTGAGACGCTGCACGATTTCCTCTCGATGCGCCCGTCCGGCGAAAAAGCCCGAAAATCCCTTGTGCCCGGCATTCTTTCCTCCTATGACCACCTTGACCTGCCGTTTGAAGTACGGGCTTATGACGTGGATCATTCGGTTTATGGAGCCTGCGCCTACCTTCTAGCGGCTGAAACCACTATTGCATACACGGGAGACTTCCGGCTCCACGGTAGGTTTGTTGACAAGACGCGAATATTTATTGACGCTGCAAAAGAGGCGTCGGTACTAGTCTGCGAAGGTACCACCGTGACCCGGGCAGAGTCCATCGAGAGAAAGGCGCTTGTATCGGAAGACTCGGTCCGCGAGACCTGCAGGGCCGAGGTTGAAGGGGCAAAGGGTCTGGTCATCGCGGATTTCTCTCCCCGGAATTTTGAGCGGCTCGAATCGTTTCTCGCGATTGCCAAAAAGACCGGGAGGGAACTCGTGATCACGGCAAAGGACATGTACCTGTTCCTTGCACTTGGCTGCAGTGGCATGAACTGCCCGCTCGACGAGATGATGATCTACTACGAACTGAAAGACCGGAGGAATGCCAAGTGGGAGACGGAGATAGTGATGAAACAGAGGCCGGGACAATACATCAATGCGGGGGCAATTGCCCGCAACCCGGAGAAATATATCCTCTGTTTCTCGTTCCTCGATATGAAGAACCTCCTCGATATCAAACCTTCAGGTGGGACCTACATCTATTCCGCGTGTGAAGCGTTCAATGAGGAGATGGAGTTTGATTTCAAACGCCTTTCGGAATGGCTGAATGTTTTCGGTTTTGCCTTGAAAGGTTTCAGCCTTAGTGAGAAGGAGGGTATTGTTACCCCAGTATTTGACGCAGCGTTTCATGCATCTGGGCATGCAACTCCTAATGACCTGTCTTGGGTGATTGATACGATTGATCCGGATGTGATTATTCCGGTCCATACGGAGAACCCCGGGTGGTTTAAGGAAAGGTGGGAGGGGACGAGAGTGATGATGGATGGGGAAAAGTGGGAGATATGATAAAACATTTTTTTATATGAAATTATACTATGTCAATACAAGGTAGAATGAATGTGTGAAGAAAAGTTGAATAGAAGCAAAAAGCGGAAATTGAAAAACAAGAATACCCGTGGTTCAGATCGCCCCTTTGAAGAATTAAACAGATTAGATCCATCACAGGACAAAATTTTTGATCAAGTTAGAACTGGCACTATACGTGATATTGCAAAAAAATATGGACTAAACCCATCCAAACGTCAGTATAGACAAATGTTATTAAGCGCATTACCAGAACCTGCATTGGCCGAGTTAATGGATATTGCCAGAAGTTCAAAGGGGGCGAAAAGGGGTGCGTGCTATTATTCACTTACACTCAAACGATTTCATCAAATAAAAAGAAAGTTGTGATTTAGCCTTTGGATTATTAGAATCGGTTTATTAGATGAAAATGGAGGGTTAGAAGCGCCGTTCTCGGTTGATTCGCATTACAACCCCCCCCGTTATAGAACAATACACATTGTTCAATAATACTGTTTGATGTACGCATACGCTTTTCTGAATAGTTCCTGATCGGTGTGGAGATTATATTTTTTCAAAGTCTGGCGCAGAGTTTTCTGTATTTCCCGTTCCATCGCAATGGATTGTTTCCATTCCGGGAACCGGATCGCTTTTACAATCTCCCCGTCGATATCGTTGACAACGCGCTCCACGATGATCGGGGTTTTCTCCGTTTTAGCTTCATTAAAAAGTTCTGTGAGGGCGGCCTTGGCTTTCTTCCGTTCATCTTCAGGTTCGACTTCCTTTTCTGCTTCAAGAACTTCCTTTGCAAGACTCAGGAGCCGTTTTAAGAATTCAAGACTGCTGAAGAAACCTTTCTCATAGTCTTCTTTGATTTTTTCCAGTTTCTCTCCTAGCCTAACAAATTTAGGGTTACCAAGATGCTTCTGGAGACGATGGGTGATCTTGAATTCGATCTCCTTGATCTTTTTCGGGTATTGCGATTCCATCAATTCTTTGAGCGTGTTTTCATCGAGGATGGAAATTTCCAAGTCATCATGAATCGCTGCAAGGTGGGCATGCTCGTTCATGATGTCGAGCGTTTTTGCCCCCAGAACATGCCAGATAAGTTTTCCCCGCCCGCTCGTGGGTCTGACGGATACATAAACCTGACCTAGCCAGCGGTACGTATCCTTGAATTCTTCAAGACATGCATCAGGAGACAGGGCTTCCCAAAGCCGTGAGAGATACGAGAAATCGTCTGCGAATTTATCCTTGATCTCATCGGTGAGCAAATGTTCCTGCGCCGCCATCAGACCCTCGTATCCCGTGATATATCGATCGATGCCTGGGAAATATGTAAGGCATTTTTTTACAGCGTCAGGTAACTTCTCTCGCAGTTCAGAAAGATTCCTGACAACCGTGAGCATTTCCCGTTCATCAAACATCAGGGACCGGCTCACCTTGTCAAATACACCGATGTAATCGACAATGAGTCCATAGGATTTTCTTGGATAGGGACGGTTCACCCGCGAGATTGCTTGGACGAGCGTATGATCCTTCATGAGCTTGTCGAGATACATGGTCTGGAGGATCGGTGCGTCGAACCCGGCAAGGAGTTTGGAGGTGACAATGAGAATACTTAAGGGGTCGTTCTGATCCCGGAACCGATCGAGAATTTTTTCCTGGTTATCCCGTGACCGGTCCCATTTCTTTTTCCATTCTTCCGGATCTGTCGGCGCGACAGTCATAACGATATCCGATATTTCGGGATCGATTAAGGAGTCAAGTGCCTCTTTGTATTGAACGCAGGCAAACCGGTCATAGCATACAATTATTGCCTTGAACCCGTTAGGGTAAACGTTCTGCTTGTAGTGTTTTACGATGTGGTCGGCGATCACCCGGACCCTTTTTTCGCCGTGGATAAAATTGGCTTTTCTGCCGGCGCGTTTGGCCAGTTCGTTTTTCTCGTCCGGGGTGAGCTGATCCGTAATCTTTGCAAACTCTTCATCGATTGATTCCTGATCGATGTGGTATTCAAGCAAGTGGGGTTCAAAATGGAGAGGCAGGGTTGCCTTGTCGCGGATGGATTGCTCCAGCGTGTAGCGGCTGAGGTATCCCTGCTGGTCTTCTTCAGCGCCAAACGCCCAGAACGTATTACGATCGATCTTATTGATGGGCGTCCCGGTCAACCCGAACAGGAATGCATTGGGAAGGGCTGCCCGCATCTTTTGGCCGAGATTCCCTTCCTGTGTTCGGTGCGCTTCATCAACCATGACGATAATGTTGTCCCTGTTGTTGAGGACGCCATCCGCTTCCGCAAACCGGAAAATGGTCGTGATGATAATTTTCCGGGTGTCCTGCGTGAGAAGACGCTGGAGTTCTTCCCTTGTTGTGGCAGTAACGGTGTTTGGGATCTCGGTCGCGTTGAACGTCGCAGTGATCTGCGTATCAAGATCGATCCGGTCTACAACGATGATGACTGTGGGACTTTTCAGGAGCGGATCGACTCGGAGTTTCTGGGCGGCAAAAACCATGAGGAGGGATTTGCCACTGCCTTGGAAGTGCCAGATGAGACCTTTCTTTGGTCTGCCGTTCCGTACCCGCTCGACAATCAGGTTTGTGGCATCATACTGCTGATGACGGCAGATGATCTTGATCTTCTGGTTCTTTTTGTTCGTTGCAAAGACGGTGAAATTCTTCACGATATCAAGAATTACTGCAGGAGTAAGGAATGCCCGGATTGTTGACAGAATCGCAGAGAGGTTCGGGGCATTCAACTTGATCTCCTCGCGCCACGGGGCCCAGCTGTCAATGGGAATTCTCACAGCGCCATAGTAGAAGGCCTTTCCTTCTGTTGCAAAGGAAAACGCATTCGGGACAAACAGTGCAGGTACGGCTTTCTCGTAGGTCTCATTGATATCATACGCCGCATCGAACCAAGTCTCGGAGGGCCGGACCGGGGTCTTGCATTCACCAATGACAAGGGGGATGCCGTTCACGAGCAGAACAACATCCATCCTCTTCGTGACTGAACCGGTGGAGAAAGAATACTCGGTTGTAACCGTGTATGTGTTGTTCTCGGAATGCTCGAAGTCGATGAGCCTGACCGGGACGTGTTCACCGTCTTTGCCAAATGGCATACTGTGTTCACCGTTAAGCCAAGCGGCAAATTTCTCGTTGGCACGCACCAGTCCTTCACTCTGGACAGAGAGGAGAATTGCACGGAGTTTGTAGATGACCTGATCCGCGTTATCGGGATTTTTCGCGATCTCCGGATTGATTTTTTTCAGTGCTTCAACGAGATAGGGCTCAACGAAAACATCCGTTTCTTCCCGTGGCAGATCGGTTCGTGAGACATATCTCCAGCCGGTTTTTTTGAGGTAATCCCGGATTCCGTCACGGACGGTGTTGGCTTCGTTGAATGACATGGCAAATAACACTTCGAACTGAACTTTTTATTATACCAGAGATTATTCGTTCACATCAAAAATTCTATCGAACTCGATTTTTAGTGGCTCCACTCGATCGACAGCGATTAGCAATTCTTCGAATATTCGAATCTTATTCAATCTTAACAGGTTTCCTTCGAAAAAGGTCATTAAGTCTTGATCCGTTTCTAGAAAATGAGAGACTGTATGATACTCATCATAAAGACTTTCTATTAACTCTTGAATCCGGCTACCTTCTTCAACCAAAAAGCCGGACATGATGAACGCATCATAAGCCGTATAATGCAAAAATCCATGAATTGCAGGAGTCTCATCACTATCCCCCGCCTCTAGTTCGGGAATCGCACCGACAATGAACTCCTTTTTTTCTTGGCATTCTAAAAAGTTCTTGTGAATTTCGTATTTTAGGGCAATTTTCAGGGCATTTTTTCTGTTCTTTTTATCGAGATAATTGATAAAAATCGGTGAAAAAATAGCGATTGCGATGGCTGTTACTATCCCAGCAATACCAATTAGAACATTATCATCCAGGCCGGTTATTATACTCATTAATCCATAGTGAAACACGAATTGAGAAAAGGGTATCGAATACCATGTTGAATTTTTTAATGCCAAATATGGATCGCACTTCATTAGATCGATCGGTTTAAATCGATACATCATTCAATTGGATATATGGCTATTACCCTTCGACGTCAGATTTCTAACGATGAGAAAGAGAGAATTTTAAAAGTTCATGGGCGCTTTTGTTATGCAACGGGGCATCCGATTCCAGAAGATCAAATTGTTCAATATGATCATATCAAGGCATTCACCGATAATGGCCAGTCAGAAATTGATAATATTGCACCGATGTGTGAACTTCATAATAAACAAAAAGGAACTCTTCCTCTTTTTGATTTTAGAATCCGTCTGAAAATGGATGAATTCTTTGAGAAGGGAGAGCCCCTGACTCTAAAGGATCAACTGGAATTTCTCAAAAAAAATGGTGAAATAACTCAATATGGAAATCCTGTTAATATCATAAAAGAAGATGATAGCAATATTGAAATTGAGGTTAATAATAGGAAAAAACAATATGCACTCTATCAATGTCCAATAACACAATGGAAATATTTCTATGGTATTTTACCCATTGAAGTCCTTGACAGTGATGATGATAAAGACAAAGAGATTGGATTACAACCAAGATACTTGATCTTTACCAAAGTATTTGATCTGTTCCGGCATTTTCAGAGGTATCCGGTTTTGCAACCATCCATCTGCCGTATCAATAAAGGAAAGATTCTGGTTTTTGACGGCCAGCACAAAATTGCAGCACTCCTTTGGGGTAATCGGAGAGAGTTTGAGTGCAAGGTCTATCTAAATCCCGATCCTAATCTTCTCAATAAAGCAAATATTGCCGCTCATGATAAGTACTGCCAGACCCGGTTTTTCTCTTCGATCATGGTTGAAAAACTCGGAGGGCTGTTCAAAAAAGAATTTGATGAATATATCAAGTTGGAAGATGATAAAGTAAAAAGTGAATCTGAATTTGTCCATTATCTGAAAGAGAAAGAACGTTTAACTCAAGGCGAAGTGAATAAACGGTTTAGAAGTTCTCTGTTCAACGCGGTTCTTTCTGACAAGGAAAATAGAATATCGCGTCTGGTATCTAATAGTAATAGAAGTACCGCTGAATACCCTTTAACCATTGATATGCTCCAAAAATCTTTATTAGCCGTGTTTTTATATAATGAACCCTTAGACCACGACCTGCACAGTGAAAAATATTTGCGCGGGCAGGAATTCAATAATGTCATCCGATTATTCAATATTCTTGATGAGGAGGCACTCTCCAGGTGGAATTCGAAAGCATCAGATCGTGATCCCTTGCAATTAAAATTAAATCGAATGTTCCGGTCCAAGTCCATTATGGCATGGTCTGAGATTTACCGTGATGCAGTCTGTGCGAAATTAAATATTTTTGATGGAGACCAAAAGGTGATGCCATTTTATCGGAATATGTCAGAATCTGATTTTGCCTCTATCACATTCATTACCCGGCGACTCACCGATTGGAAGATATGGGATTTACCACCAGACAGTGAACTAGATAGAATACTGGCAGATAACAAAAGTAAAGTAAAAGAGTGGTTCAAGGAAAAGGGATTAACAACCGGGTATCTGATGGGTGCACCGGAATAATTTTTTAGCTGCCCCCTGGACTCAACATCTCATTGATCATCTTCATCTTCAATGCCTTCGCCGCGGTGACATTTTCACGGGCAGCGGCAATCGTCTCATCGCAGCGGGTGAGGATGCCGGCGATCTGGCGTTGTTCTTCTCTTTTTGGTAATAATATCGGAAAATCCCTTACATGAAAGAGGTTGATATTTGATTGGGCTGTGGTAATCGAGATGGATTTGATATACTCCTGTATAAGCGGACTTGTTAAATAATATTTTAGATATTCTAAGAATACAGCTGCACTTTTATCCAGTCGAATTATGGCTATTGCTTGATTTGTATTTGCCGGTAAAATTTTTTTATTGACAATTATGACTCTTCCCAATGCACCCGCTATTGAAAATAAAATATCATTTTCTTCAAGTATCGATCGTTTTAATGCAATATTCGTTTCTTCATCGATAAAATCAAACATATCCGTCAAAAAAGTTCCATTTTCAGAAATACTTTCGATTTTTACGAATGTTATTCCACTTTTTTGCAATTTATATCCATATGATGTCGGTGTAGCACCCTTTGTTATGAGCTCAGTAATATCGGATAATTTTTTACATTCCCATCCCGACGGAACCTTTCCAAAATCTTTTAAGTCTTCAAATTCTGTATGCTCAATCCCCTTACTGAACAACTCCTCCATCAGCACCTGCTTCGCCCGCTCTGCTGCCGCAACAAACCGCTCACCCTTCACGATGCAGTCTTCCGCCGCCCAGAGCGTTGTTGCGATACGGTGCTGCTCGGGCAGTAAAGGGATTGAAAATTCCTGTTCAGCGAGAGTCTTCCAGTTGATCGTTGGCGATAGGGAGCCAACCGAAATCTGGAGTGCCCGTTCCATAAAGAGATCCGACTGCATAAAGAACGGGAAGAACTCTTTATCGATAACATCATCCTTTGGCCGGAGAACCATCGCATGTGCTGAGCAGATACCATCGAAATCTGCAATCGCGATCTTCCGCTGGTACACCCGGCGTTTCCCGAAGATAATATCCCCTTTGCACACCCGCAGTTTTTCACCAATTACATCCTGCGGGGTACCACGGCGATTTATCCGGAGCGAACCGGTATCAAGGTGTTCGAGACCGACGTACGTATTCAGCGAGGTATCTTTGGGATTCACTTTCGTTGTGATCTGCTGCGCCATATCCCCGAACTTGACGCACTGCAATTCACTCATCGAGACCGGCCTCCTTCAACGATGTGAAAAGTGCATCAGCAGCATGATTCCGTTTCAGAATGCTTGCTTCCCAGAGCTCTGTCGTCTCTTCAAGTGTATGCTCGTGACCGTTGCTCCCAGTGCGGGAGAAGTAGAGCGGGATACTCATGTTGCCATCGTTGGCAAGCACCTCGCTGATGGGAACGACCTTTGCGAAGTCATTGTTATCTTCGAAAGATCGGTAGGCTTCAACAATTTTTTTATTGTGATGCGGTTCAAGGAAACTCTGTGCCTTCTCATGGGTCACTTCATGAACAGCATTAATGAACAGGATATTTCCCTTCCGCTCCTCCGGTTTCTTCATCCGGCAGACAACGACACAAGCTTCCATTGGTGAATTGTAGAAGAGATTCGGGCCAAGGCCGAGAATACATTCGATCAGGTCATCGGCGACCATCTTCTTCCGCATCTCTTTCTCTGCATCCCGGAACAACACCCCGTGAGGGAACAGGATCGCACACCGTCCCGTCTTGGGGTTCATACTTTTGATGATATGCTGGAAGAACGCGTAATCCGCTCGTCCCTGCGGCGGCACACCGTACATGTTCCGGCCATATTGATCGGTAGCAAACGCATCCCGGTTCCACTTCTTGATCGAGTACGGCGGATTGGCCAGCACCACATCGAACTGCCGGAGTTTGTCGTTTTTCAGGAACGCAGGGTTTGCGAGCGTATCGCCCCGCACGATCTCGAAGTCGTCGATACCATGCAGGAAGAGGTTCATTCGGGCAATTGAGGAGGTGATCAGGTTGATATCCTGCCCATAAAGTTTCAGGCTCCGGTACTCCTTACCCTGCTCCTTGAGCTGGAGTGCCGCAACAAGCAGCATACCTCCCGTCCCGCAGGTCGGATCGTAGATCGATTCGCCCTCTTTCGGGTCGAGCATGAGGGTCATGAGCCGGACGAGCGTCCGGTTTGTGTAGAACTCCGCAGCCGTATGCCCCGAATCGTCAGCGAACTTCTTGATCAGGTACTCGTAGCCCTGGCCGAGCTCGTCCTGCGGCACATGGGAGAGTGAGAGGGTTTCGGACGAGAAATGCTCGATCAGATCGCGGAGCGTTTCATCCGAGAGCCGACTCTTGTTTGTCCACGGTGCATCGCCAAAGATCCCGGCCAATCGTTCGGGATTAAATTTCTCGATCTCACGCATTGCATTCTGGATAGCAACACCGACATCGGTAGTCTTTTCCCGGACATCCTTCCAGTGAGCGCCTTTTGGGATCGTGAACCGGTGGTATTCGGCAAAGTCTTCCCCGACCCCGGGTCCATACTCCTTTACAACTTCAGTTGCCTCCTCATCGTAGACGTCACAGACCCGTTTATAGTAGAGCAGCGGAAAGATGAACTGTTTGTAATCGCTCGAATCAATATATCCGCGAAGGAGCACCGCAGCGTCCCAAAAATATCGTTCGAGGGCTTGTTGAGGGATCGCTTCCGGCATTACAGCATTCCCCCTTCGGATAACAACTGTTTCAGCCGGTTCTCGGCAGCTTCGCACTCCGCTACCGCTTTTTTGAGGTCAGCTAAGGCCTCGGCAACCGTTGTCGTATCCTCTTCGATAACCGGCTCCACGTACAGGGAAATGTTCAGGTTGTAGTCCTGCAAGCGGATATCGTCAAGCGTTGCAACCCGGGAAATCCCGGCCCGGGTTTCATTGGCTGAATACCAGGAATAAATCTGATCAACATGTTCCGGAAGTAATTCATTCTGGTTCTTGCCTTTCTTGAACAAGCCGGATGCATCGATGAAGAGCACCCGGCCCTTGTGCTGCTCATCCTTTTTAAGCCGGAAAATGCAGATACACGCAGCAAGCGTTGTACCATAGAACAGGTTCGGCGCTAGACCGATCACCGCCTCAAGCAGATCCGCCTCAAGCAGTTTTGACCGGATCTTTCCTTCGGCCCCTTTTCTGAACAGCGCACCCTGCGGAAGCACAATCGCCATCCTCCCGTGAGGTTTTGCCATCGATGCGATCATGTGCTGGACCCAGGCATAATCCCCATAACTCGAAGGGGGCATACCGGCAAAGTTCCGGCCATAAGGATCATTCTCCCAGACCTCTTCACCCCATTTCTTCAGCGAGAACGGCGGGTTGGCAATCACGCAGTCGAATTTTTTGAGCGTGTCGCCTTCAAAGAATGCCGGGCGGCGGAGCGTATCGGCACGATAAATCCTAAAATCCTCAAGTCCGTGAAGGATCAGGTTCATCCTTGCAATTGACGAGGTGGTGAGGTTTTTCTCCTGACCGTAAAGACCAAGACGGCGGTACTCTCCTTTATGATCTCGGACATAATTGAATGCCTCAAGCAGCATGCCACCCGTCCCGCATGCCGGATCGTAGACCGTCTCTGAATCTTTCGGCTTAAGGATCAGTGTCATGAGCCAGATCACCGGGCGTGGTGTATAGAATTCCCCAGCTTTCTTATTCGAAAGATCGGCAAACTTCTTGATCAGGTACTCGTACGATTGCCCGGTGAGATCCGGCTCAACATTTTTGTTGGAGAGATTATGCTCCGAAAAATGTTCGATGAGATCGATCAGAATCTTATCAGAGAACAGTTCCTTGTTTGTCCACTGGGCATCGCCAAAAATTTCGGATAAAGTCTCCTTATTTGCCGTTTCAATGCAGCGCATGGCATGGGTGAGGGCCTGCCCGACATTCACTGTCGTATCCCTTACATCTTTCCATTGGCAGCCATTTGGAATCACAAAATGGAAATTTTCCCGGAATTCCGCTTCTTCGATATTCCCGCCCGCATCCTCAAACGCCTTCCTGTATTCTTCATCATATACATCGCTGATTCGTTTGAAGAACAGCAGCGGGAAAATATATGTTTTGTAATCGGCCTGGTCAACTGGACCTCGGAGGATATTCGCAGCACCGAAAAGCCAGTTTTCCAACGTGCCAAGAGATAGTTTTTCCGGTTCTGTCGGGAAAATTTTTTCTTTAGCCTTTAAAGTATTCTGGCCATTTTTTTGTGTTTGCGGAACGGTTTTTCTCTCGGTCATGGGGGGCCTTCGGAAATCTTCGGATTATATGTTATTATGAGTAGACGGTAAAAAGTGTTTATTTCTAATTTGTTATGACAAATGCGGTCAATGGAATTATTATGGGAATTGTTCATCACATTGTCTTACAGCCTAGGTTATAAAATCTTGAATGGGTGTGAACGGCATAAAGCACCGTTCTGCGGTTTCTTGATTACAATTTTTTGAATTTCGACAGCTGGTTTCTACCTTGTTAATGGAGTCCATTCGGTGCACGACACTTTGTTTTACGAGTTCAATACGACCATGTTCTGGACACGAAATGATCGATCTCAATCCGGTTGAGTTATCCCTATGCTATAGTAAAGTGGCTGTGAGTAGTACATTATCAATTTCAATATGAACTCGATAATACGGTGGTTTTAGAAATTTATCCATTCGTAATGACCCGCCCGAAAAACGAGAACGGGATTTTCGGGGTAATTGCTCGCAATGTATAAATAATATGAGAGCGCTTTGCTGGCCATGAGCGAACGCATTATTGTCGAAGATCATCCTCGTTACGTAACACGGTATGCGAGGGCAAAGTTCCAATCGGGAAAGACACCAACTGAAACCGTTATCACGGTCAGTGGAACACGACCATTATTCCAACGCGAGTTTGTTATCGGTTATCTGACAAAGGTTGGACACAACGGCGCCTACGTAAACGAATTATATCGAGGGTGGAACCAGATGAGAGACGCGATAAAAAAATCCCGCAGCACGTATGCCAGCTTCCGCAAGTTGATCCTGAACATGAAGAAGGACGGTATAATTGTACAAATCTCGGAGGCAGAAACCCGCGCACGTGGTCTCATTGGAGAAGCTCCGATTGCGCGTTCTTATTACCGCCTGAATCCCGATTACGTCGACGGTTGATAAACCCATTTTATTATGTTCTTTGGGAAAATTGACGAGATTTTGAACTTTTTCCGGATTTTCTTCTACCCGCCAAAACGACAGAAGACTACGTAACTTTCCTACGTAACCTCTTTTTCTACTTTAATGATCGTTAAAGTATAAACTCATTATTTTAAATTGTCTCGCCGCGATGCCAATAAATTGAGTGAACCTATATGGTTGATGAGCAAGAGTTCGTCGGATCGTAAGCATTATCCCTATTCTCACCGTTGAAACGATTTACGCTGTCATAAACATAAATTCCGGGCGGTTTACCTTTATTTATCATATCGCAGAGTGGAAAATTCTGGGCATTGGCATAGTCCGAAGTATTTCCGAACCATAACGAAGAATTACTTGAAGAATTAATTGAGCTTCTTATATCTCCATATTCCTGCACATCAAAAAATTTCCATTCCCCGTTGATATTCACTTCATTCCAATAATGTCCAATACTATCAGAACGAACGATTCTCGTTACAAAACCCGATTCATTTGCCACTGTATCGAATAAAATCGATAGTTCCTGACATTCTCCTGTCTGTTGATAGGCGATCCAATATGGATCTTGATTCAACGCAATACCATAGTCCCAAACATATTGCCGTATATGGCCGAACTTATCGGTAATGTATGTGACGTTTTGTTGGTTGGCATTAGCGTCTTGAATTAAGGATTTAATATCGTCCTGTCCTTGAAGTTCGCAATAGTTAAAATGAACACTATCGTTTGGATAGTAGCAGAAATACTGCACATTTTGTTGATCATGCCAATTCGGATCAGTAAAATTTCGTGTTATTGCATCCGCGATAAGGGTTAGTCTTTTCGGATCGTTTCCAAGATACGATGTATCATTTACAATCGACGAGATTTTCATTTTCCCTGAATTGTGGGCTACTGTCACATCAAGAATCTGAAAGGCATGATCTAAGACTTGAGTGCTTGATAAAGGAATGATAAAAATTTGAGATTCTATAAACATTCCAAGAAAGAACACGGAAGTTACTAAAATAATGCCGATTACAGCCATTGTTTTTGGGCTAGACATTACTTCTGAGAAAGAACGCATGCTTACGTTCATTCTCACGCATCGAATCATTAACCTTATGGCAATGTTGGCACAAGCGCTTTTTTAGTGAGGCTAATGTATTATCCCATCGGGATATGAGCCCCGTTCAACGTTTTTCTACCAGTAACGTGGTATTTATCCTAGAGCGGCCTAATCTAGCCACCACTGGGTGGTATCATGTTCAGTGTTGTATCATTTTTACGAAGTCTCGCACCGTATCGTCCCTCACTCATGTATTATGCGTCTGCCGGTGTAAACGGCGGGTACCTTCTCGATTATCCAGGTTACAACCTATTCGTGTTCAGCGACTTCTATCCTCGTAGGTTTGGGGGTACACGGACTGACTTCTTCCGCAGATTTCTTGAGAGTGTGGGGACACGTAAAATCGAGATAATAGCGAGAACGCCTTTCTGCCGGGTGTTTACAATCCCGAAAGAGGGGAAAGTGGTTGTGTATCTCTTCACGGACAATCTTTCTGCCCTAAATACCATATGGAAAAGCGGAATAGCCATCGAGGGATATTCTGCGTACTGCGATGGATGTTGTGAAGGTGGAAATCATGAGTGTGCGAATGATGTACCCTTCATATCAAAAGTGATGTCACTGACGGACAAACATTTAGAAGTTATTACGGACCATGCGCCGGGGCTGCTGGGAATTAGTCGAGGAGAAGCATGGCTACCAACCGTTGTGAAACAGATAAAATTCCCAAGAATAATCAAATCCGGTGGGAGACAATTCCGTGTCACACTCAACCCGACAAAGACCGCCCCGTTTGATCATGCCCATATTTTTGAGGTAAAAAGGATTAATGGCACAACAAATGTGCATAATAAATTTGAATTCAGTAATAACATCGAATGAAAATTTCATTAAAAACTTTCAATATAAACATTTCTCTATTTTCAGAATATAATCTACGTAGAAAAGTATAAATAGTACACTCACCATAAAATGGCCGAGGTTGCAAGAATGTCGACAAATTCTAACACTCGGAAACTTCCCACAAATGGGGGAGGACAGGTATTGCCGTTGAATTTCGCCGTGGAGTTCTCTCTACCGAACCCCAACGATCTTGATTCAATGAGATCGCATCTTGTTCTTCCGAAGTCTCTCGAAGAAGATACCTCCGAGGACGATGGAGAAATGGATTATCACGATCGGCTGATCCGATTCAAGGAAAAGGAACTCGAACTCGCACGTCTTGAGTTGGCGGAACTCAAACAAGCACGCAATCGCAAGGGCGGTAGCGATGATGACGATGATGAAGACGATAACGATGACGACTCTAATGTGGAGTACGAGTACCGCATGGATGATGACGATGATGAAGACGACGATGACGACAAAAATCGCCGCCGTCGTAACGGCCAACGGGGGGGCCGTTAAGGCCGAAGTTTAGTACCTGTGGATAGCGTTAGTGAGCACGAGTTGTAATCAGCGGCTAGAACCATAGTAAGGGGGTATATCCCTCGCCGCTCCTCTGTTCTAAATAATGATACTACTTTTCATCCTTATCGGAGCGATGCATCTGTCTCGGTACAGGTAACAATATTGTCACCCGAATGGCCTTTCCCCGACCACGGCGGGTAGTGATAAGATTGGCGTTCTCAAGTCTTTCAAGCCCCCGCGCTAGCGCACATCTATTGATCCTCATTCTCTCCCATGCCACTTTGCGGGTGACTGTCAGGTTTTCCGCTGTTTTCTTTATGCCTTTGAGGTGCCACAGGAGCAGACCAACAACCAGAGCTGATCCTCCCCCTTCATGTGCCAGCACCAGCCAAGGCAAGGGAATTGTCCCACTGAGATAATAGTCTCCACAGGTTCTTTGCCAGAAAGAATATGCGGGGTGAGAAATGATGGTGGACATCATTCCTGACCCACTTGTACCAAGTACATTCTTAGGAATAAAAAAGAAAGAATGGCCACTCGGCTCAGCAGTGCGCCTTTCAAAGACTCAATAGTGAGTCTATATGCCCGGTATGATCTCATTCTCTCTCCGCATCCATTTTGTCCAATAGGCGCATGACCCTGTTCCATGTCTCGGATCCCCGGGGATCGGTAAATCTATCCGGATGACCGATGATCTTGTAGTCGACCCTGACGACCCTTTCTGGTCCAAGAACGATGGATGAGGCTAATTCCATCACATTTGTCGCCTTTTTGGCAACCCTCTCAGCGTCACGTGCGGGACATTCAAGAAGAATGGCATCGTGGACGGGGCCTACGATCTCCAACCCGTTCTGGTCACAGAGAACACAGGCCATGCGAAGGATATCCGAACCGGTGCTCTGCATCATCCAGTTCCGGATGGATCGTTCTGCAGCCCCTTTATCTCCTGTGACCTGCAGCTGCCACCCTAGGGATGTGACCATTCTTCTTGACAGAAGAGCGGTATCAAGAACCTGATCAGACCATTCCCAGTATCTGTGGAATACCCTCCGGTGCTGCCGCAACAAATCTCTGGCGTAAGCCGGTGGTCGGTTCATCTGACGCGCCAGGGATATTTCGCCGATACCAAACTGGACTCCCAGGGCGCAGACCTTATACAGGTCTCTTACGGCCTTGTGAGTTTCTTTCGTTGCATCTGGAGGTGCCGCGCCCGCCATCTTTGCGAAACTGAGATAGGGATCGCCACTCCGGTATGCTTCTTGCATTGCAGGATCCCCGGAGAGATAACCTGCAATTGCGAATTCTTGCTGTGCGTAGTCCGCATAGATCAAGGCCCTGCCCGGTTCAGGCTGGATCAGCGATCGTAACCATACTGCAGGCCCGAAGATATACTTGGACGAACTCGGCTGGTTTCTCCCGGTTTTACTCTGAAACGGGGAAAGCATTGTGCGGTTCCGACCGTCAGTGCCGACTGCAAGGGCATTTAATTTCATCGCCCCTAGGAGATGACGCACATCCTTGAGTCCCTGTAGGTAAGGGTAGGCCTTGGCCATATCCTTGAAGACATCATAAGACAGGCTGAGGTTGCCCATTTCCGTTCTCGGCCATGGGATGCCCCGCTCATTAAGGTATCTTTCGAACTTTGCTTTCCTGAAGGCCAGTCCGTCGTACACGCCATAGTCCGCGTCGATCTCTCTCACGAGTCTTACCTGAAGGCCCTGCCAATGGTGCTGAAGCCGGGACAACGTTCCGGTATCTATTGGAACCCCGCGGTGTTCCATTCTTGCGACAGAAGCCTGATACATCCCCCTGAACAGGGCACGGGGCCAGTCAATGAACTCCTCCATCTTGCTGAAGAGATCCACAGTCAGGCGGACATCCTCGGCACAATACTGAAGGATATTTCGAGCGTCCTGTTCCGAATATGGTCCCCCGGCAAGAACCAGACTTCGCATCGCGTCCTTATGGGCCGTGCTGGGAACTGAAGGAACTCCACGATATTCGCATGCGGCAAGAAGGGATTTTCCTATACCAGGCAATCCATTTGTCAGGACCCGATGCTCAGCAAAAAGATCCACTTGGTGAACAGGTATAGGCCATCCAAGGGCTAGATGACATGACATCTCTGCGGGAGCATAATAACTGACGAAGAGTGAGTCTTTTCCAGTAGGGTATGGAGGGGTTTTCAGATCCCCTGCATTGTCTCCCTCCAACCATACCTTCTTCCGCACTCCGGTGACCAGTTCCTGAGCTGCAACGCAGACCGGGCGCGGTCTGCCACCCGGGTTGGCGGTGAACTCGAAATCTACCACCCAGACGGTACATTCGGTGAGAACGGTCATAGCCGTCCCCTCAGCCGTTTGATGATGGGGTGATCAAGCTCATTGATGTATTTGCTCTTGAAGGCAATCGCCAAAGCTTCCTTCAGTGTGTTCGGTGGGGCTGGCCATACAGGATCCGGAAATACATGTTCCGGGGTCATGCAGTCATACCCCCCAAGATCCTTGTTGGCGCTTATCCGCACCCACTGGGTCTCGGCTTTGCGGTAACACTCCTCCCTGCTCCGGTTGTAGGAGTTTATCTTTCCTTCTTCATCAGGAAGACCAATCGGGCTGAGAAGTAATACACCGGATTCATACACCAGTATGGTGTAAATCCGGGCCCGCTTCACAAGTCCCTGTTCGTGCAGGAATCCTAGACATGCGGGGCCGACAACAAACGTTTCGCCATCATCGTCCACATAGAGTGGGAGATCAATTCTCCACTCAGCACCCGACCGCACCCGGAACCACTCGGTTTTCTTCGGCTTTCTGGTGGGTATGATGCTGAGATCCCTCTTCACCATGATCTGCCCTGATGGGGGTAGGCGAAGAGCATCGAAATCGATCTCATCGGCATTTTGCTCAACTTTCTGCAATTTCGCTGAGAGATCTGAGTCAGATCCCTCCTTTGCCACCTCAACATTGATATTGTCGGGAAGCAATCCATTCTTCGGAGAGCTCGGATCCGCTTCAACGACCCCGGCCCTCCCTTTATGCTGTTTTTCCATACTATACACCTTCGGTATTTCCGGATATCGATCTGCCCCGCTCATCGGGACGGACTATCCGGCCCTTCTTCAGCATCCGGTCGAGAATTTCCTCCCGCGTCAACTTGTGAGTCGGTTTGATTACGTGGACGCGATAGGAGAGTGGATACCTTCGTGAGTCGCTCTGTATCAGCCCTGCCGCTAGGAAATCCCGGCATACTGATCGGTCAAACTCCGGGATTACCGCGTTCGCCTCACTTAGGGTAAAACGACCAGTCCCGAAGTTTCCGATAAGCGAGCCGAAGATCGGCTTCCTGAAAGATCCTCCTCCCCGAAAGAGCGCATGGTGGATCTCTTCGGTTGCAGTCATTCTGCTACCACCGTTGCGCTATCTCCGGATACGAGATGTTCGACAACGATCCATTCTCCTCGGGTTACAAGTACCCGAGCGACCATCTTGTGGATATCTGATGGTAGATGGTCGAGTTGCTCTTCTGTTACGTACCGTTTCATCGATCTACGACGTCCTCCCTGTAAACTAAACGGGATTTTTTACTGAGATGCGAGTTCCCGTTTTCATTTACACCTTTACGGTATGGGAGTTGACTATTTAAGCCAAAAACGACGTTATTTTAGGGAATAGAGCGATTAAAATGGGATTTATCGAAATATTGGAAAAGAGAATACGATGAATACTCAAGTATCGGTAATTAATCGGAAAATTTTAACATAAAGTTCGATTAATTAATCGGTAAGATAAGGTCATCTTGAAATAGGGGGAGAGGACTTGCCGCGAACACTCGATAATATACGACAACTTCAAGGAAGGAAACAGAAGAAGAATGTAAACACGGCAAAGAAAACCGAATTGATATTGTCTGCGTTTCTTAAATCGGATCCGTTAACAAGAAAAGAAGTCTCCCAAAAAACTTGCCTTAAAAAATCCTACAGTGACAGTGATCCTATTACCATCCCCATGCGTTTGTTGGTTCAGGACAATATCCTTGTATGCACCGGGAAAATAAGGGAAATTCTCGACAAAGGGAGCGACGTGAAGATACTAGGGAGGGGAAGACCATCCGTACAGTGGGGAATCAAGCGTGATCTACAGACGCTAAAAAAAATTTATACAGGATATCCGAACCTCAGAAATATATTGCGTACCACAGGGTGGGTGTATGATGTTATAGTACACGAGGGATTGGGTTTAAGGGAGATGGACAATGTTCGTGATCAGGACATATCATATCTGCGAGATATGCTTCATTTCTCACCATCGTTTTTCAAATTATGTCTCACGTCCCCGTCTATCCAACAAACTGCTCTTCACTGGAGTTCTATTCGGAATAACTGGAACTCTAAGCCATTAAGACGCCTGACGAAACGCCCCATCAAATCGTTACAACACAGCCCTTTTCCGTTTCATGCATACCTTGATCTCTTCATTTTCTGTCTCTTCTCAGACGAAATCTCAGGGAAGTCTACCTTCAAGGAATACAAAACTCTTCAAACCCTTCAGGAAATATGGCTGGAGAAAGAACGCAACATGAAGAAGTGGGACAGGGATCGCATTAAGCGAGCCACAATGATAGACACAGTAAGACAGGTAGTTAATCGCAGTTCCGATGAACCCAATTTAATGGAATCACTCGAAGAACAAATTTCACGATACGACACCGAAGAAAAAGAATACAACAAGATGGAGTCAAATATGCTGTCTGGGAAACACGAACTTACCCCCGATATGGTGGATGCCAGTATCCAAAGGAGGGAAGGAATCATGTCAGAAATCATAGAATTGCTCGAACTAGAGGGTGTATTCACCCCCTCCTAATCTCTCTAGATGCAAAAAGAGGATTTATACCGCCCTAATGGCGGTACCGAGAAGTTTCTTTTGGACATCGTCCATAATCTGCTTATACAGGGCGGTGTTCTGGATTTCAACTGCTAACTGTTCGGTCGTTACTGTCGCTTCCGGTGTGAGCGGGAGACCACAACCTCCGCAGTAACTCGACGTAGGGCTGTTTACCATTCCGCAGTGGGCACACTGCTGAGGGTTCATTGGATGGGATTCCGATGCGTTTACGTCAGCAATGCCGTAGATTGCAGATAATTCCTTGTCCACATCCGCATCACAGAGATGGGAGTACGTAGCCAGCATCTTGGTCTTCTGGTTCGCCCATGCAAGTGTCTTAATCGTCTGTTCCTTCACACCATGACGCTGCAAGTGTGTAATTCTCGAATGTCTGAAGACGTGCGCAGTAATCTTTTTCGTTACTCCGGCATGCTTAGCAATCATCCTGATACGTTTCGTGATCGTTGCATGGTTGAAATTACTGTGGAGTTCGTTCACGAACACCAACGAGTTTGCTTCTATAGGATAGGGGTAATCAGCTTTCCATGCAGCCAGATAGGATTTCGCACTGTACAGGGGAATCCTACGGGGTTTGTTCGTTTTCACGTTGATATTTAACACGACATTCTGTTCGGTGAAGGACAACTGATTCCACGTCAGCGTTCCGAGTTCCTTGATCCGGAGGGCACCTTCGTACAGTGTGGCGATCATGGCTCTCTCCAACGATGATCCGCATGCAGAGATCATGGCAACGATTTCCTCCTCTTCGAACATCTGTGCCGCCGTCTTCGTCATTGTGTCATCTGCCGGTACTTGGATCTCCTCGATATCGTCCTTGAGAATGTCCGTGTGGCCGTTCTTCGCCATCCAGAGGTAGAATTTCTTTATGATCGATACGAAGTCTCGTTTCGTGTTCTGTTTATACGGGTGTGCTGGCCTGCCGGCTATCGCAACCGTGAAAACCTCATCGTTTTTAAGACAGTTTATGCCGCTGATGAGATCGTCGATGGTGTTTTCCCGGAATGATCCAATGAACCGCCGCGCGCCTACGAGATGGAACGTGATCTTGTTCAGCCTTCCGGGACTTATGTTACCTCGTGCTAACCACGCCACATGTTTCTCGATCAGGAATTTGTCATCTTCCGTGATCTGTCCGGACTCCAACGCCCTTGTACGAGAATTCCTGGCGTATGCTGGCTTGATGAGATGGAATTTGCCGGTAGCTGGTGTTGGTGCTTTCAGAGGCTTTGCGAGTGTTGTTACTTTTTTGCCTGTCACATCTAGTCGAGTTGTGCAGGTACTCTTAAACATTCTCAGTTCAGGGAATCTAACCGAAGAACAGAATGCGAGGGATGGGATTCGAACCCAAGAACTCCTGCGAGACTAGGCCCTGAACCTAGCGCCGTTGACCTGGCTTGGCTACCCTCGCGCCTGTATAGATTACGTTCCCGGTTTAATAAAGGTA
>Ga0181520_10003184_pt1 | contig 29107 bp, 23 predicted proteins | sample PEATcosm2014_Bin_29_FD_132451 | JGI IMG/M metagenome (GOLD analysis project Ga0181520, IMG submission 132451) | Peatland microbial communities from MTU Mesocosm Facility, Houghton, MI, USA - PEATcosm2014_Bin02_30_metaG | ecosystem: Environmental > Terrestrial > Soil > Wetlands > Peat | place...
CTTCCCGCGCGCCGGATCTTCCCGCCGCCCTCCGAATCTCTCCGCGTCCCCGCGTCAAAGTTCTTAACCTGAATCCCGAAGTTGGCGCATAGTATCAGGGCACGGCTTCAGCCGTGCCGCAAAGCCTGTTCTTTCAAGGTAATAGCCTGTAGGGATTCAGTTCATCCGAGTTAACTTCGTAATTTAGGCCTAAAGCCGGCCCTCTTGCGCGTTTCCGTAGTACAGCGCGTTGAACAGCAGCTTGAACGTGCCGTGCGGCTGGGCGCGGAACGCCACCTCGGGGCCGAGCAATGCCACTTTGCCTTTGCCCACGGAAGCCTCCACCACCGCCGCGCCGCCGTTGAGGTACTGCTGGCCCCAGGCCCAGCCGCTATCGAGAACCTCCGCGCCGCTGAACCAGGCCACCGGCGCAGTGCGCTTCAACGCCGCCGTGGGTTCCAGGCGGAACACCGGGCTGCTGTCGAAGAACACATCCGCGATTTCCGGCATGCCGTAGGCCAGCGGGTTGGTATTGTCGATGGTCGCCTTGAGCAGCGAACCCGGGATGAAGAACTTCTCGCGCGGCAGGGCGCGCTCGCGGTTGTCGGGTCCCATTTCCGTGAGGTAATTCCGCACGGGGATGCCGAACAGCTCCGCCATGCCGGTGGAGGAGCCTATGGTCACCACCGCGCCGCCCGCCTCCACGAACTTCCTCAATTGCGGCAGGGTCCGGTCCTCGGAAATGCGGCCCAGCCAGGCGCGGTATTCTTCCGGGATGCTCTCGGAGCTCGAGCTTCCGCGACGCCCGCCGCCGGCGGCGCGGCGGAAAGCGCCGTCGGTAAAGACCAGCGTGTCGAACCGGCCGTTCAGATCGCCCGCGTCGAGCGCGGCGGGGTAAACCACCTGGAACGGAAATTCGTACTGCTCCAGCAGCCAGCGCGTCCAGCCTGAGGTGATGATTCCTCCGTATTGGTCGTAGAGGCCGATGCGGATGGGCTTAAGCTTCAGGGCGGCGCCGGCCGGCGCTTTGGCCAGCGCCTGCACGGGCACGCCGAGGTCCTTCGCGCCGCGCTCCACGACGTCCCGCGCGTTGGCCGAAGCGGGAACCCAGATGGCTCCGGGGCCAGGATCGGGGCCGGCCGGGAACTCCAGCCAGAAGACGTCGCAGTTGGCCTTCAGCAGCCGGTTGACCACAATAAACGAGTTGTTGAGACGGTGGCTGACCAGGTAACCCGCCGGGTTCGGCGTCGCTTCCACTGCGGCCGGAGGCGGAGGCAGGAGCCCGCCGACCTTCTCGAACGGACCGTCGAACCCGTCCGGAATACGGTCGAACTTTACGCCCATCTGGAGGGCCAGCGTCCACCCGGTTATGTCGTATGGTTGGTTGGGCGGCCCGCCCGGATAGGGGATATCGTTGGGATGGTCCTGCGGCTCGAACATATCCATCACGTGCGGGCGGAACGCTTGCGCGGTCTTCACCACCAGCGAGCCCGCGGGATAGGTCTTTCCCGCCGCCTGAAACGGCGCAGTGGCCTGGAGAATGGCGATGCCGTTCTTGAGGAGCGCATTCACGAACTCCACGGCGGTGGGGAAGTCCGGCTGATCGGAGGGGATGACATACCCGCGCGGATCGCGCATCCGGGGATCGTGCAACACGGTGTTGTAAAGCTCCGCGGGAACGGAGGGGTCGGGCGGCTGTGCGAAGGGGGCTTTCGGCGGAGCGGCGGCCCGTAGCGCGGCGATGCGCTTGGGCGTGACGGTCCAATTGTCCCGGCTGCCCTTTTCAATGGAATTGCGGCCCATCTGGTAGATGTTGTACAGCCATGTCTCGCGGTAGCGTGAAGCTATATCCAGGATGGCCCGATTGTTGGTGATGTCGTAGTCGATCGACTGCCGGTAATGCCACTCCTGCGGCGCGATGGGCAGCGGCCAGTCGCCCTGCGGCAGTTGTTTCTCCGGAACCAGAGCGATGTTCATGGGCGTGGGGCCGCCGACGATCTCCGTCAAAATGCCGATCATGTTGTGGAAGTAAGCCCCCGTGCGCAGCCCGCCGTTCCACCAGGTGGAGTAGTTTGCGCCGCTGCGCATCACGCTGCCGCCCTTGCCTTCGGCCACCAGCCGGCTGTGCATGGCGGTGGACACCATTTCGATTCCCAGGGGAATCAGCGGATCGAAGTTGTAATTGAACGGATCGCGGAACGGAGGCATGAAGATCACCGTTCCGGCAGGGCCGCTTTGATGGTGGTTGTACATGATCTCGGGAAACCATTCCTCGAACATCACGCGGTTCATGTTGGTGGTTTCCGGCATAGTGGACATGTAGGAATCGCGGTTGTCGTCGTGTCCGACGTATTTGTTATAGAGCCTCGGCAGGTCTTCCATGCTGCGCCGCGCGGGATCCTTCTCGCGCATGTACCAGTTGGCTACAATCTCCTGCCCGTCGGGATTGGCCGGCACGCAAAGCAGGATCACGTCGTTGAGGAAGCGCATGGTCTCCTCGTCGTTGAGGCTCACCATCTGGTAGACCATCTCCATGAGCTGCTGCGAGCCAACCGTCTCGGTGGCATGCAGCCCGCCATCCACCCACACCACCGCCTTGCCTTCCTTCGCCAGGGCGCGCGCCTGCTCGTCGGTTAGACCCTCGGCCAGAACCAGCCGGCGGGCGATCTCCTTGTACCGGTCGAGCTTCTTCATGTTGTCCGGGGAGGTGATGATGGCCATGTACTGCGTTCGCCCCTCGGCCGTCTGGCCCATGGTCTCGAGCTTCATGCGGCCGGATTCGGCGGCCAGTTTCTTCCACCAGGCGGCGAGCTGGGTGTAGCTGGCCATCTGGTAATCGTCCCCGATGTTGAAGCCCAGGGCTTCCTTGGGAGTGGTAATCCCGCCCGTGGTCTGCGCGCACAGGGAACATGCCACAACCGAAAGCGCCAGCCAACGCATGGGCTGAAGTCGCATATATAAGACCGAGTGTAATGCAATTCCGGGACAGGATTCGCGGTCGGGTGCTATCGTGATCGGGTGACGCGGTAGACATGCAGCTCCACGCAATCGACTGGATCATCGCTTTGATTTCGGTGGGCATCTGCTTCGCGCCGGCCCTGTTCTTCGGCCGGCGCTCGGGCAAGAGCACGGCCGAGTTCTTCGCCTCAGGACGCTCGGTGCCCTGGTGGCTGGCCGGTATTTCCATGGTCGCCACCACCTTTTCGAGCGACACGCCCAACCTGGTGGCCAACTTCGTCCGCACCGAGGGCGTGGCCGGCAACTGGCAGTGGTGGGCCTTCACCCTTACCGGCGTGGCCACCGTGTTCTTCTATGCGCGCCTGTGGCGGCGTTCCGGCGTCCTTACGGACCTGGAATTCTACGAGCTGCGCTATTCCGGCAAAGCCGCCCGCGCCGTGCGCGGCTTCCGCGCCGTGTACCTGGGCTTTCTGTTCAACTGCATGATCATGGCCACGGTGAACCTGGCGGCCTGTAAGATCGCCGCCGTGCTGTTCGGGTTCGACCGCTGGCAGACCCTGCTGGCGGTGGGCCTGCTGAACGTGGTGTTCGCGGCGCACTCGGGGCTGTGGGGCGTGCTGGTCATCGACATGGTCCAGTTCTTCATTAAGATGTCGGCGGTAATCGCGGCGGCGTATTTCGCCGTGACCCTCCCGCAGGTGGGAGGGATGAGCGGACTGGTGGACAAACTCTCTCACATCAAAGGACCGGGCGGCCTGAACTACCTCAACATGCTCCCCGACTTTTCGAATAACTGGGACCTGGCCGTGGCGGTCTTCATCATGCCCCTCTGCGTGCAATGGTGGTCGGTGTGGTATCCGGGCGCGGAACCGGGCGGCGGCAGCTATATCGCGCAGCGCATGTTGGCCTCGAAATCCGAGAAGGACGCGCTCGGCGGAACCCTGTTCTTCAACGTCGCGCATTACGTGCTGCGGCCCTGGCCGTGGATTCTGGTGGGGCTGGCTTCGCTCATCGTCTACCCGCAACTTTCCGACATCCAGAAGGCGTTCCCGCATCTGGACCCGAGGTTGATCGGCCACGACATCGCCTTCCCGGCCATGCTGCGGTTCCTGCCGGCCGGCTGGGTAGGGCTCATGCTGGGCGGGTTGGTAGCGGCCAATTCCTCCACTATCCTGACTCACCTGAACTGGGGCGCTTCCTACCTGGTGCACGATTTCTATCGGCGCTTCGTGCGGCCGGAAGCCAGCGAGAAGCACTACGTGATGGCGGGACGGCTCGCCACGGTTCTGCTTTTCGTGGCTTCCTCCTCGCTGGTGTTTGCGCTCGATACGGCCAAAGAGGCCTTTAGCCTGATCTTGCAGGTGGGCGCCGGGACGGGGCTATTGTACCTGGTCCGCTGGTTCTGGTGGCGCGTGACCGCCTGGTGCGAGATTGTGGCCATGATAAGCTCGTTCGGCGTTTCGGTGGTGTTTTTGATTCTGCACCGCAATGGCGTAAACCTGGGCACGCATCGGGAACTCCTCACGACTGTGATCCTCACCACCATCTGTTGGCTGGCCACGGCATACCTGGGACCCCGGACCGATGCCGCCACGCTGGTGGAGTTCTATAAGAAGATCCGGCCGTTCGGGCCCGGCTGGACGCCGATTCGCGTGCAGGCCGGCATTTCCAAAGCCGATGCCGCGGCCGATGCCCGCGGCGCCAACATCCCGCTGTCCCTGGCGGGCTGGTCGGCGGGCGTGGCCATGATCTGGTCGGCGTTATTCATGGTGGGGAATTTTCTTTATGGGCGGATGGGATACGCCGCCGCGCTGGGGGCGGTGTTCGTGGTCAGCGCGGCTGTTGTGATACGGGTGGTGAACCTGCTGTGGAGATAACGCCGAATTGTGGGGCAGGCGCTTTCGCCCGCCAACCGGCTTCAGCCGCCCGGCGCCCGCTGGAATACCTGTTCGCAAAACGCTTGCATTCACTGTTCGCATAATGCTACCATGCATGCGTGAACGTGATCAGCAAGCGGGGCTTGATGAAACTGGCAGAATCGAAAAAGGTCGATTCCGAGGCCAGGAGCGAGCTGAAGACATGGTTCCGCGCGGCCCAAGCGGCTGCATGGCGGAGCCTGGGGGATGTCCGAGACGATTTCCCGTCCGCAGACCAGGTAGGCTCGGCGCTGGTCTTCAACATCCGCCACAACCGCTACCGGCTGATCGCGTTCGTGGTTTACCGAAAGCAAAAGCTCTACGTCAAAGCTCTGTTGACGCATAAGGAATACGATCGGGAGGACTGGAAGAAATGGGCCTGACTGCATTGAACCCCGCCAAATACGGGCGCCTCTGCGCAACCGTGGTTCCGAAAGTGATCGAAAGCGACGAGGAGTTCGACCGCCTCATCGAACAGATGGAAGCCCTAGACCGCAAGCAGAACCCCACGCCGGAGGAGGAGGCCCTTTCGGCGCTGCTACTGAAACTGATTCAGGATTACGACGACTTGCATTACCCGCTTCCCGATGTGCCGCCGCACAAGATGATCGCCTTCCTGATGGATCAGAAGCATCTCCGTCAGGCCGACCTGCTGCCGGTGTTCGGCTCGCGAAGCGTGGCCTCCGAGGTGCTGGCCGGCAAGCGCGAGCCCAGCAAGGCGCACATCCGCAAGCTGGCCGAGTTCTTTCATGTGTCGGCGGAGTTGTTTCTGTAGGAACGAGGTCCGCAATGAGCACCGATTCTTCGCGGCGCGAACTGCTCAAGCTCGCCTCCCTGGGCACGTTGGCGGCTGGCGTGGCCGACGCTGCCGATTCGCCGCCGCGGGCGGCCAGCGTGGCCGGCATGAAATTCGAGGCCAGGGATACCGTCCGGTTGGGCGTGATTGGCGTCGGCGGGCGCGGCAATGCGCTGATCGACAACTTCGGAGCCATCCCGCAGGTGCGTATCACCGCCCTTTGCGACGTGATCCAGGACAAAGTCGATAAGGCGCAAGCCCGGCTGGAGAAGGCCGGCAAGCCAGCCCCCGCGCTTTACCATTCGAGCGACCGCGCCTACGAGAAACTGGTCGCGCGCGACGATGTCGACCTGGTAGCCATCGCCACTCCGTGGGTCTGGCACGTGCCCATGGCCGTGGCCGGCATGAAGGCGGGCAAGCACGTGGCCGTGGAGGTTCCCGCCGCGCGCACTATCGAGGATTGCTGGGCTCTGGTGGATACTTCCGAAAAGACGCGCCGGCACTGCATCCAACTCGAGAACTGCTGCTACGGGGAAGACGAGCTGATGGTCCTGCTGATGGTGCGGGCCGGCCTTTTCGGCGACCTCACGCACGCCGCCTGCGCCTACAACCACGACCTGCGGAGCATTCTGTTCTCCAACGAGGGCGAAGGCCTCTGGCGGCGGTTCGAGAACGTCCAACGCAACGGCAACCTCTACCCCACGCACGGCCTGGGCCCCGTGGCGCACTATATGGACATCAATCGCGGCGACCGGTTCGAGTATGTGGTCTCCATGAGTTCTCTCTCGCTCTCCTTGCAGGCGTATCGCAAGGAGAAGATTCCCTCGGACGATCCGCGGCAAAAAGAGGTCTACCGTAATGGCGACCTCAACGTGAGCCTGATCAAGACCGCCAAGGGCCGCATGATCACGCTCGAGCACAACGTAGCCACGCCGCAGCCCTATGATCGCATCAACCTGATCGCCGGCACGCGAGGCATATTCCGCGATTATCCGCCGCGCATCTTCGTGGACGGCGGCGGGCGCGACGAGTTCGGCCCGCTCGATCCTTACAAGGAAAAGTTCACCCACCCCTACTGGAAACAGGTGGGCCAGTTGGCGCGCGAGCTGGGCGGCCACGGCGGCATGGATTTCGTCATGGCATACCGGCTCATCGAGTGCATGCGCGAAGGAGCTCCGCCGGATATAGACGTCTATGATGCCGCGGCGTGGAGCGCGCCCGGCCCATTGAGCGAGCTTTCGGTGGCCAAAGGCGGCATCCCCGTGAGATTCCCCGATTTCACGCGCGGCGGCTGGCAAACCGGGGCACGGGCCATGCCGGTGTGAGCGGGCCAACAGGTGGGGCGCTCGATGTCCCTCCTGTGTTATCCTGGACTTTGAGCGGGAAACGGCCAGGCAGACCGCCTACCCAAAAGGTCGTGGATGAAACGATCTATTTGAAGCGGCCCCGTCGGGGCGCAAAGCTGAAGGAAGAAGTGTGGCGAACCCGCGACGGAGAGGTCGCGAGGTATAGTCTGGCATACGTTAACCCCAGCCTTTGCGGAGTGGATAACGGGCGCGTGCTCGGGTACGACAATAGCCACAGTACCCATCACCGGCATGTTATGGGAAGGCAGGAATCGTTCCAATTCGGAGGGTACGAAGCGCTGGCCGCGCGGTTCTATGAGGAAGTGCGAGCGCTTTGGAGAAAAGAAGATGAAGAACGCCGCCAAGGTTATCGAGAACGGTAAGACGCCACGGCGTGCGACGGTGGCGTCCGGAAACGTCGAGGCGTTCGTTGAGCGATCGCTGGAACGCGCTCGAAAACTGGATCGCGGTGAGCGGATACCAACCGAGATCACGATGACGTTCGAGGATCCTTCCGACCTGTTGCGAGTGCTTTCAGCGCAACGAGTGCGCGTGCTTCACGCCGTTCGTGCGAGGCCGACGCCCGTCTCGGAGCTTGCCGGGACGCTCGGGCGCGACCGCAAAGCGGTGAGGCGGGATGTGTCCCTTTTGGAGTCCTTTGGACTGCTCGAGACGCGTGAAGAGCCGAACCCCGGGCACGGCCGCAGGAGAGTGGTCGAACCTCGGGCGGCGAAGTATCGCCTCATGGCGACGATCTGAAGCAGCCGCCGCCCGCAGCACATGGGCTAAGTCTGAATTGCGTAGTTAACTTCGGATAGACTCAATTTCCATAGGATAATCCATTGAAATAACAGGTTTTGTATCAGGGCACGGCTTGAGCCGTGCCGATCAGGACAACATTCTCTGGGCTTTAGCCCCTGGTTTGGCAACCCCGGCGCAAATCCTTCTCATCCTCATGAAAAAACAGGGGCTAAAGCCCTTCATGTGTGCCTGTTTGCGGCACGGCTCAAGCCGTGCCCTGATACAATGCGCCCGAAGTTCGGAATTCAGGCTAAGCGACGGCGCGGCTGGCTTACGGCCTGCCGTCGCCCTTGGCTGGAGTCAGCGCCACATCGAAGTGGCTCAGGCTTTCGGCATAGCGGGAGACCCCGCGGCACAGCGCGTCGGCCAATTTCTGACGGTAGTCCGGCTTCTTGAGCAAAGCCTCTTCCTTGGGATTGCTGAGGAAGCCGATCTCGGCCAGAATCGACGGCATATTGGCGCCAATCAGAACCACGAACGGGGCGCTCTTTATGCCGCGGTTTTTCGAGCCCGGGACGCTGCGGGCGGAGAACGCATACAGCGCGCTCTGAATGCGGCCCGCGAATTCCCGCGATTCTTCGGACTTGTCGTACTTGGCGATCTTCTGGACGAGGTCGGTAAGCTCGAAGATCGATTTCTGCGAGCTGGCGTTCTCACGCGCCGCCACGTCCAGCGCGTCCTTGGTTCCCGAGATGTTCAGGAAGAACGTTTCCACTCCCGCGATGTGCGGCAAGGCCGAGGAATTGGCGTGCACGGAGAGGAACAAATCCGCTTTCTTTTCGTTGGCCAGCGCGGTCCGCCCCTCCAGCGGGATAAACGTATCGTCCGTCCGGGTGTAGATCACCTCCGCGCCCAGGCGGGCCTCTATGAGCGCGCCCAGGCGCTGTGCCACGTCCAGCACCAGGTCCTTCTCCAGCAACCCGTGCGGGCCTTCCGTGCCTTGGTCGTGCCCGCCGTGCCCCGGATCGATTACCACGCGCGACAGTTTCAGGCCCAGGGCGCGAACCAGGGAGTTTTCCCCAGAGCTGGTGTGTTTGGCCGCCTTGACGGCTTCCGGCGCAGCCCCCAGTGATTCCACGGAGCCGCTCTTGGCATTCTCCGCCTTTGGTTTCGCGGGAGCGTCGCTCTTCGAAAGCGGGGTCTTGGAAGACGCGGAGGTAACGCGGTCCAATGCGGTGAGGCCCCCTGGCGGCTTGACCGCGGGGGGCGGCTCCGTCTTGGGAGGCTCCGGATTCGCGGACGGAGGCTTGACCACCGGGGCCGTGGCCATGGGCGCGGGCGCGGGCCGCGAAGTATTGGCGTCGGGAGGCGCCGCCGCTGCGCGCACCTCGATTACCAGGCGCTCCGGATTGGCCAGTTGGGAAGAAGAGACCGCCACTCCCTCGGCCATGTCCAGCACCACGCGCGTCACTCCCGGCACGGTTTCGGCCACGCGAATGCGTTTTACCAAGCGGTCTTCCAGCGTCTCGGAATACCCCGGCCGCGAGGTTATCCGCGGGTGCGAATTGAGGATGTCGAAGTACACCCGCTCGGGGTTGTGGAGGCGATCGGTGCGAAACTGGAACTCGCCCGATATCTCCACCGCTACGCGGGTTACTTCGGAGAGAGACCAGTGCCGCACCGCGGTTATCGTTAGCTCGCGCTGGGCTTGGGCGAGCAACAGCGGAACCGAAATTGCCAATGCCGCAAACCGCTTCATACCTACGGTCTCACTGCGAGACGTAGCGGACGCTGCCGTCTCCCTCTAGGATCTCCCGGATGTGGCTGGGGCCGGCGTCCGCAAGCGCAACCGGCTGGCCGGCTGTCGGCTCGGGGGGCGCCGGCGAGGCGGTCCGATCCGCCGCCAGCCGCGCGTTCACCAGCTTGACATAATTCCTGGTTTCGGGGAATGGCGGCACGTCGCCATAACGCGCCACCGCCGTCTCGCCGGCGTTGTACGCCGCCAGGGTCAGCGCGTAGTCCCCGCCGTAAAGGTCCAACAGATACCTCAGATACTTCGCCCCGCCGCGGATGTTTTCCACGGGATCGAAGGCATCCGAAACGCCGAACCGGCGCGCCGTGGACGGGATGAGCTGCATCAGTCCCAACGCGCCCTTGGGCGAGACGGCCCATGGGTTGTAATTGCTTTCGACTCGGATTACCGAGTGAATCAGCGCCGCCGGTACCTCGTGCTGCGCCGCGATCCGCTCCACGGTTTGCGAGAAAGCGGGCGCTTCGGCGGGCTTGCCCGGCTCCGCTGGAGAAGTTGCGACCGCGCGGTTGGAAACGGCCGGCCGGCTGTGGGAGGATGTCACAACCACCCGGACAAGCCTGCCGGTGCGCGGATCGGCGCGCACCACGCTCGCCACGCGTTCCGGACCGGCGCCCCATAGCGCCGCCCCCCCGAACGCCAGACCAAAAACGAGCTTAGAACAGAATCGCATCAAAATGTTTTACACCTCAGTATAGACCAAACGCGCGGATTCCGACAGCCCTTTCTTCCCGCTCCGCCCGGCGCCAGCCCCCCCGGCGACTGCGGCAAACCCAATGTTATCATTTTCATGTGAGCCGGGCTGGTTACGTGCTAGTAGGAGGCCGCAGTGCCCGGATGGGCCGCAACAAGGCTCTCCTGCCCTTTCGCGGGGGCTTCCTGGCGGAGTCGGTGGCCCAGGCTGTGCGGCTCGCGGCGGGCAGCGCCATATTGGTGGGCGATCCCAAGGTCTACGCGCGGCTGCCTTTCCCGGCGACACCCGATCTTTACCCCGGCGACGGTCCGCTGGGAGGCATCCTCACCGCGCTGGACCACACTCCGGCCCATTGGAACGTAGTGGCCGCCTGCGACATGCCCGATATCACCGCGGCATTCCTGACCAGGCTGATAGAAGCCGCCCAGCGTTCGGACACGGACGCGCTTGTTCCCATCGGCCCTTCCGGCCGCCCCGAACCGCTTTGCGCCGTGTACCACCGCCGGGCCCGGCGGGGCCTCGAAGCCGCTTTCCACAACGGCGTACGCGCCGTGTCGGCGGCCCTTCCCTGGGTACGCATAACCCTGTTCCCCGTATCGGAACTCTCGCTTTTTCAGAATGTTAACACCCCCGAGGAGTGGGCCGCCCATGGCGCCTAGCGACCCCTATCCGCACTACATCGAGTTCCGCCACGTATATAAGACGTTCGACCACCCGGTTTTGGTCGATGTCAGCTTCGACGTGAACCCCGGCGAGACGGTTGCCATCATCGGGCGCAGCGGCGTCGGAAAATCGGTGGTTCTCTCCCACATCATGGGTTTTCTGAAACCCGACCAGGGCCGCGTGATCGTGGCCCATGAAGACATCACCGATATGGGCGAGGACGAACTCCGCCGCGTCCGCCGGAAAGTGACCATGGTTTTCCAGTCCGGCGCCTTGTTCGATTCGCTGACTGTCGCCGAAAACGTCCTGTTTTCCCTGGAACTGCGCCAGGATTACAACGAGCAGAACAAGGAGGACGTGGTCGATGGCCTCCTGGCGATGGTGGACATCGCCGGCTCCCGCGACGCCTACCCGGCGGATCTTTCCACCGGCTACAAGCGCTCGGTGGCCATCGCGCGCGCTTTGGCCGCTCAACCGCAGTGCGTGCTCTACGACGAGCCGACCACCATGGTGGACCCCATCATGTCCGACCACCTGGGCGACCTCATGCTGCGCCTGAAAAAGCAACTGCGCCTGACCTCCGTAGTGGTGACGCATGACCTGGACCTGATGTACAAGGTGGCGGACCGGGTTGTTTTCCTCTACGAAGGCAAGGTGGTCTACTTCGGCGCGGTCTCCGAGCTGGCCAACTCGGAGGACCCCCATATCCACGAGTTTCTGGAGATGGACCGGGTGCTGTAGTGGGGTCAAGCCTTCGGGCTTGCCGCCGGGCTTCGGCCCGGCGTCTGGTGCCCGGCGCAAGAAACGCCGGCCAAAAGGCCGGCGGCAAGCCCGAAGGCTTGGCCCCACATCGGCGCCTTGTCTTGTATATGCGTACCCTCGGATTTCGGCGATTCCGCTGGTCGGTCGCATCGCCGCCCGCTTTTACCTTCCCGGCATTCTCCCCGCGCCGCGGGATAGAATAAGGGCACATGGCGGAGGTCTCTTGAGGCGCGGGCTTTTGTGCGTCGGCGCGGCGCTGTTGCTGCTGGCGGCCGCCGGCCTTGCGCAGCGCGGCCGGGGCGGTGGACGCGGCGGCTTCCGCCCGTCATCCGACGAAGACGATGCCCCGATGCCCGTCCGCGAAGCCGAATTCCATTTCATCCGCCTGGAGTATACCGACCTCCCTCAGTATCACCGCGGCTTCGGCTTTGCGTCGCGCCTCGGCTCCGGCTCCGGCTGGTGGATCGTGGATTGGCCGGCGGCGGACAATCATTTCACCACCGGCGTGGAACGCCTCACCCGCATCGACATCGGCGACCCCCGTCACCTCAGCCTGACGGATCCCAAGCTCTTCGACTACCCGTGGATCTATGCCACCCAGACCGGTTGGTGGGATCTCAGCGACCGCGAGACCGCGTGCCTCAGGGAATACCTTATGCGAGGCGGCTACCTGGTGACGGACGATTTCTGGGGCCCTTCGGATTGGGAGCTTTTCCGCCGCACGATGGAGCGCGTCCTGCCCGACCACCCGATCCTTGATATAGCGGAAACGGACCCCGCGATGCACGTCCTCTACGACATTGAAGACAAGGACCGGACCACCATCCCCGGCTCCCGCCACCTGTACCGGGGCGCCGACGGAACGGTTCAAGTCCGGCTCCCCCAGGGCGCCGTGCCCGCCTGGCGCGCGATGTACGACGACCGCGACCGCATGGTGGTGGCCATCAACTTCAACACCGACGTGGGCGACGCCTGGGAGTTCGCCGACATACCCTACTACCCCGCCGAAATGACCATGCTGGCCTATCGGTATGGCATTAATTACATCGTCTACTCGATGACGCATTGAGGGGTTCGCGGCGAAAGGGCCACCGGAACCGCTCCCTTACGGTCGCGGCTCGATAGCAGCCTGGCGAGCCGCGACCATAAGGGAGCGGTTTGAGTAGAGCGCTCGGGCGCGACAGGTCCCTACTCAGGGAATCAGCGCTTTCCAGATCGGCTGAACCCAGTCGTCCTTGGCCATGTCGTAAACGATGAAATCCGAATCGAATTGCCAATAGGTCCAGGCCCAGCCGAGCGATTCGGCGGTGCGCGCCACGAACGACGTATAGCGCACCCGCGACTCCATCTCGCCCTTGTCGTACGCGCCGAATTCGCCGAGCAGGATGGGCCGCTTCTGCGCCTTCGACCACGCCTGCACGCCGGCGAAATCCTGCTCCACCTGGCGTTTTTCGGCGTCGGTGCCCCAGGTGACCCCGGAGAGGTTGGCGGTGGCGGCGTGCCAGCGCGCGCCCTGGTGGGTAAACTCCATGGGTAAGTAGTAATGCACGGTGGCGATGATGTGGCGGTCGCGCTCCGGGAGTTCCAGCTTGTCGAGGAAGTGTATGTTGTTCCAGGAAGCCGGCCCAATGATCACGTTGCGCGTGGGGTTGGTCTCGCGAATCAAAGCGAGAATCTCCTTGCTCCATGCGTTCCACAGTTCCGGGGTAAGCTGTCCGTTGGGCTCGTTCAGAATCTCGAATACCACGCCGGGCGGCGCATCCTGGTAGCGCGCCGCCACCTGCTTCCAAAAGGCCAGCAGCCGGGGCTTGCAGGCATCGGCGTTATTTCCGCAGACGGTGTAATCGTGCTCGTCGACGATCACGGTCAGGTTGTTGTCGAGCGAGTTCTTGATCACCCAATCCATGGTGGTGAACCACGTAGGGTTGAGCTTGTTGTCCGCATCCATGTGGGAGAACCCCGCCAGGTTGACGCGGACCGTCTGGAACCCGCCATCGTGAATCTTCCGGAAGTGGCGCTCTTTGAAGCGCGCGTTCGCAAAATTGCGCCACAGGGGGTCGTAGCCGATGATGTTGACCCCCCGCTGCATGTTCTTCACTTGGTCGAACGGATCGACGGGCGTGAAAGGGCGTCCCGCGGGGTAGGGCTTCGCGCCGCCATCGGAGGGCGTCTGCGCCATCAACCCCGTCGCCAGCAACATGGCGAGCGGGAACAGGAAGCGGGCTTGCAGAGTCATAGTTCCTTCGAAGGCGATTATTTCAACATGCGCGCCGGAGCGCAATAGGCATGGGCCTCTCGGGATCGAGATCGGCCAGAACATCTCCGGCCTGGGGACGCGATGCGCGACTGTGGTCCGGAAGCCTGTTCCGGCGACGACCGCGACCGGCCAACTTGATCAAGGCTTGCGCATTTCTGGTCAACTCGACCGCGCGGCCGCCGCCTGATCCGACGATGGCGACCGTAAAATGAGATCATGTCGGATCAGACGGCGTTTTCGCACACCGATCCCGATTTGCTTTCAGTGCTGGAAGAGCTCAGGCGTCGAGAGCCGATCTTTCACACTCCGGAATTCGGTTCGACTCGTGCCGATTTCGAACGAGCCACGGCGTCCGAGTATTGGGAGACGAGCGCTTCAGGCCGGCGGTACAGTCGCGAGTTCATTCTCAGGACGTTGGAGCTGAATCCGCCAGTCGACGCCGTCGCTGCGGGCTGGCAATCGTACGACCACGCCGTTCGCCGACTCGGCGCTGACACCTACCTTCTTACTTACAACTGCGCCAGGTTGAGCGCCTGACGCGCCGGATGACGATTTGGCAGAAGAGTCCCAAAGGCTGGCGTATTCTCTATCACCAAGGCACGATCGTGTCCGCCGAAGAGGACGACGCATTCCCCGCCAGTTGGCTCGAATCCCCTCCTTGGCTTCAGAAGAACTGAGGGAGCCTGTCCCGTTCATCGCCTCGCCATGTGGGCGGAAAGTTCCCATTTCGCCGAACTGCCCTCCGCTTGGAGATCCCCAGACGCGTTTTGGGATGTCAGTCCCGTCACGCCCGTCGAAGCGGAAGAATGCCGGCGCGGACGCCGGCATGGCAGGCCGGAGGCCCGCTCTACGGAAAACGCTGGGTTGTGCAATTTGCCGCTATAATAGGGGCAGATTGCCAAGTTGCGGAGACGCCATGAAACACGCAGCGACGTTGTACGCGCGATTGGGAGGGAAATTGGGCGTTTCCCGCATCCGGTCGGACCGCGACCTGGCCTCGTTGGTGGAGAAACAACTGCCGCCGGAGACCATCCGGTCGCTGGTCCACGGCGGGCTTTCCGACGCCGAAGCCTACCGGTTGATTGTGCCCCGGCGGACGCTCGCGCACCGGGTGGCCAAACACCAGCCGCTTTCGAAGGAGGAATCCGACAAGGCCGTGCGGGTAGCCCGTATCGCCGCGCTGGCGGAGCAGGTATTCGGAGAGACCGAACGCGCCTGGCGCTGGCTGCGCAAGCCCAAGCGCCGCTTTGATGGCAAGACGCCGGTGGACATGCTCGCCACCGAGGCCGGCGCGCGCCTGGTCGAAGAGTTGGTTTTTCAAATCGACGACGGCATGGCCGCGTGACTCTCTGGCGCATCAGCAACCACGCGACCCTGGACGGCGCGGGCGGCCTGCGCGCTTCCGGCCGGTGGCATGCCCGCGGCGCCCGCATTGTGTACTGCGCGCCGAACCCCGCCTCCGCCCTGCTCGAGATTCTGGTACACGCCGAAATCGAAATCGAGGATATCCCGGTCGCCTTCCGCTGGCTGGAAATCGACGCGCCAGATTCGCTGGCCGCCGAGACGGTAGATCCCGGGCTTCTCGGCCCGTCTTGGCGGAGCCAACCGGCGGCGACCCGCCGTCTGGGCGACCAATGGCTGGCCGCGTCCCGTTCCGCGCTGCTGCGCGTGCCGTCGGTTATCGTCCCCGAAACATGGAACGTTTTGATCAACCCTCTGCACGCCGGCGCCGCGCAAATCCGCGTCGCCCGCGTCCACCAGCAGACCATCGACCGGCGGCTGTTGTAGATGACACCTGTGACCGCTCCCTGACGGTCGCGGCTCGTTAGGCTCTCAATTTGCTGGGCCCAGACGGAACCCCGACCCCGCCAGGGGCCTACAATGGCTCCGTGGGGGAACCATGAACAATCGACGCGTGGACCGCAGGGAGTTTCTACAGGGCGTGGCCGCGGCCGGACCCGCCCTCGCGTTCGCCGGCCGGAGCGCCGCTTCCCCTCCGGCCGCCGGCCAACCCTGGTTCGACCGCCCCATGCGCTGGGCGCAGCTCACTCTCACCGAGAACGACCCCGGCCAGTACGATCCTCAGTTCTGGCTCGATTATTTCCGGCGAACTCATTCCGATGCCGCCTGCCTGAGCGCGGGCGGATGCGTGGCCTACTATCCCACCAAGATTCCATTGCACTATCGCAGCCAGTGGCTGGGAGACCGCGATTCGTTCGGCGAACTGGTGGCCGGCGCCCGCAAGCTGAACATGGTGGTGCTGGCGCGCACCGATCCGCACGCCGTGCATCAGGATGTCTACGACGCCCACCCCGATTGGATCGCGGTGGACGCGCAGGGCCGCAAGCGGCGCCACACGTCCATGCCGGAGCTGTGGTTCACCTGCGCGCTGGGGCCCTACAACTTCGAGTTCATGACCGCGGTCACGCGCGAGATCGTGTCGCTGTACCAGGTGGACGGGATCTTCAGCAACCGCTGGTCGGGCTCGGGCATGTGCTACTGCGAACACTGCCAGCGCAATTTCAAAGCCGCCTCGGGAATGGACCTGCCGCGCACCAGCAGCCCGCAGGATCCCGCGCGGCGGGCCTTCATGGAGTGGAAGCAGAAGCGCCTTTTCGCGCTGTGGCGGGTGTGGGATGACGCCATTCGCGGGGCCAATCCGAACGCCCGCTACATCGCCAATGCGGGCGGAGGCGCGCTCAGCGAGCTGAATATGGTGACCGTGGGAGAGCTTGCGCCCACGCTGTTCGCCGACCGCCAGGCGCGCAGCGGCGTGACGCCTCCATGGGCCAACGGCAAGAACGGCAAGGAGTACCGCGCCACCATGGGGAAGAAGGCCATCGGCGGCATTTTCAGCGTGGGAGTGGAGGAAGCTTATCGCTGGAAGGATTCGGTGCAGAACGCGGCCGAAGTCCGCTTGTGGGTGCTCGATGGCATCGCCAACGGCCTGCATCCCTGGTTCACCAAGTTCAGCGGCACGCTGCGCGATAAGCGCTGGCTGAAACCGGTGGAAGACCTTTACACCTGGCACTTCCGCAATGAGCGCTTTCTGCGCAACGAGGAGCCGCTGGCGCGCGTGGCCATGGTCTACTCCCAGCAGACCGCGCAGTTCTACGGCGCCCGCGTGGAGGATCACACGCTGGGCTACTACCAGGCGCTAATTGAGGCGCGCATTCCCTTCGAGATGGTTCACGACGGCCTGCTCGACGCCGCCCATGTGGACCGTTTCAAAACGCTCATTCTGCCGAACATCGCCGCCCTCTCCGACGCGCAATGCCGGCAGATCCGCGAGTACGTGGGGCGCGGCGGCGGCCTTGTGGCCACGTTCGAGACCTCGCTCTATGACGAATGGGGCGTGCGGCGCAAGGACTTCGGGCTGGCGGATCTCTTCGGCGCTTCCTACGACGGCGGCATGGATTCACGCATGATGAACTCCTACCTGCGCCTGGAGACCGACCCGTCGACCGGCAAACGCCACCCCATACTAGCCGGCCTGGAAGACGCCGACCGGATCATCAACGGCGTTTCGCGCCTGCACGCCAAGCCGGCGGCGGAATACCGCAACCCGCCGCTGACGCTGATCCCCTCCTACCCCGACCTGCCCATGGAAGAGGTGTTTCCGCGCGTGGAGAAGACCGGCACGCCGGAGGTCTACGTGCGCGAGACAGGCCAGGGGCGCGTGGCCTATTTCCCCTGGGATATCGACCGTGTCTTCTGGGAGATTCTCGCGTCCGACCACGGCAAGCTCCTGCGCAACGCGGTGGACTGGGTAACTAACGAGCCGCGGCCCGTGACAGTGACCGGCCCGGGCGTGCTCGATGTGACGGTGTGGGCTCAGAAGGATTCCATGACCGTTCACTTAGTCAACCTGACCAATCCCATGATGATGAAAGGGCCGACACGGGAGTTCATCCCGCTGCCCGCGCAGGACGTGGCCATCCGCCTGCCGACAGGCAAACGCCCGCGCAAAGTCACCCTGTTAGCCGGCAACCAGACGCCGCGCACTCAGCAATCGAACGGAGAGTTGCGGCTGCGCGTGCCCTCGATACTGGATCATGAGGTGGTGGCCGTAGAGTGGTGAGGGGCTCGGAGCCCGACGCCGGTCCCGGTTATTCCGCCGGACACCGGCTGGCAGGATGGCCACCGGCAAGAGAGCGTGACAACCCGAGAATCTCGGGCCGGCGTTTCAGCAGTTTCAACGTGCCCCATGGGGCATAACCGAGGGTCCTGGCGCTGGATGCAAACGGCCGCCGCCAATGATATTCTCACGGAAGGCGAGAACATGACCTTCCGCAGGGCCCTCTGGGTGGGAATCGGCGTTGCCTTCTTCAGCACGCTGTATGCCTTCCAACTGCCGTTCCGTGAATATCCGGGCGTGGAGTACCGCCTGGGCGCCATCCCATTGCCGCCGGATTGGCAGGAGAAGACCGAGTGGGTCTTTGCGCGGTTGATGTACCCGCAAGCTCCGGGGCGCCGGACCGGGTTCGGCGCGGGCTTTGGCTTCCGCAGCGGCGGCGGGCTATGGACCGAAGGGAACTCCATCTGGACCCAGGACTATCCTCGGGCGGACCGCCATTTCGTGCAGGCGGTCCGGCGTCTGACGCGAATCCACGTTCGGTCGGTGGAGCAGCCCGTGAATCTGGACGATGGCGCCGCGTACGACTGGCCCTGGCTCTATGCCGTCCAGACGGGCCAATGGCGGTTGACCGATTCGCAGGCTAAGTCTCTGCGCGAATATCTGTTGCGCGGCGGCTTTTTCATGGCCGACGACTTCTGGGGCCCCGACCAGTGGGACACGTTCATGGCCAGCATGAAAAAGGTTTTCCCCGACCGCGAGGTGATGGACCTCGAAAACAGCGAACCCATATTTCACACCGTGTACAATCTGGACGATCGATACCAGGTCGCCAGCGAGGGGTCGGTGCAGAGAGGGAGAAGCTGGAAGTGCGAGCCCTGCCCGGATCGCTGGCGCGGAATCTTCGACGATCATGGCCGTTTGATGGTGGCGATTACTTTCCAGTCCGACATAGGCGATTCCTGGGAGTGGGCGGATGCTTCCGACTATCCGGAAAGGTACGCCGCGCTCGGAATTCGCATCGGTGTGAACTACGTGGTTTACGCGATGACGCACTGAGCGGGCACTCCTTACGGGCCGGGTTCAGACGGTCCGGCGCCATATCCGGGACGGGAGCTTGTTCCGGGGCAATAGCGCGGGCAAGCTGGGGCTGTAGTGGGCGGGAACGGACGGCAACGCGAGACGTACTGGACGGTCCCACTACCCCGCCGATAATCGGGAGGTGCGCGCCGCCACTGGCTTCTCCCATATCCGTTGTTATCCGGAATCGCTAACGATTGCGGGTATTGTCCTGGCGTTGGCCCGCTGAAAGAATCCAAATGAGCACTACGCCGCCGCGCAGGTTGGTAAGAAGCGTCGGTTGCGGGATAGCAAACGGAGCGCGCATGAAGTACCGCAGATTGAAGTTGTCCTGTGAGTGTGGTGGGATAGCCAAGACCATATCAGCGGTCGGCCTCTCGGCCACGCACGACCTTGTAGTTCACTGGCGATGCCCGCGGTGCGGCAGCAGGGTGTGCATTGTGAAGTCTTTGTCGGATTGTTGGCGAGATTGTGGCGCTGGGGCATCAGCGAAACTGTCGAACTCCACGCTGCCAGTGGAGACGCAGGATGATAGGAGATTCCTGCACAGCCTCGGCATCAGGTGCTCCGATTAGCAGTGAAACTGTCATCTTGCCGACTGCTTCGCGGCTCAGCTCCCGCCGCGGCTGCAAACCTGTGTGAGGCGCCGTCACAACCCCGAACATTTCTGTGGCATCATGTAAGCACGTTCGAAAAGGGAACGAATCTCATGCCTACACCAAGACTGACACCTGAACTGATCGCCGCCGCCGTTGAAGGCTACGAATCGCAAAAAGCCCGCATCGACTCAAAGATAGCCGAACTCCGAGCCATCCTGTCCGGTGGCCCCGCCGAATCCGCCGCCACGCCGGAAGCGCCCCCCAGGAAGCGCAAGGTTTCCGCTGCCGCACGCCGCCGCATGGCGCTAGCACAGAAAAAGCGGTGGGCGGCGATCAAGGGTGGGGCCGAGCCGCCAGCCCCAAAGGAAGCGCCCAAGCCCAAGCGCCGGATCAGCAAGGAAGGTCTGGCAAGAATCGTCGCCGCCACGAAGAAGCGTTGGGCAGCGGTGAGAGCGGCCAAGGCGCAACAGGAAAAGGCCGCCAGGAAGAAGGTTGCCGTGAAGAAGCCGAAAGCGGCGAAGAAGACTGCCCCGGCTCCTGCACAGACGGGGCCGGAAGCCGGCGTTTAGTAGTCAAGTTCACAACCGAAGCTTCATCTCAATCGTCGCCGCTGCCGCCATCGGCCTTCAACTCGACGACGTAATGAACTTCGTTGCGCCTTTCGCCGGAAGGTGCAAAGCGGGCAACGACCACCCCGACCTTGCCGTCCTTCATTGGAACGGCCTGACCGATTCCGAGCTTCGGCTCGTCGGAGCGCCGTCTGAGGGTCCGACGTGCCGGCTCCTTCATCTGTTCATTGTGGCGCACAATACTTGGTATTTGCGGAAGGTGCGGCTCGTCATTGCCACAAATCCGAAACCACATGGTTGTCCAGATTCACGATCCGTGACGATCCGGCACCCTCGACAGAACCGTGTTTCTCGAAGAGCCAACGGAGAGTGTCTTCCGTTGTCGAAAGATTAACGTTCCCTACATATAATGTCCTTCATGCGTTTCGTTTCTCCTGAAGGAGACCGTTTCCGGGGATCACGGCGCAAGCACCTCAGTCGAAAAGGAGGTTCTGCGCCACCGCCGCTGCTGCCATCAGTTTTCGCGACATATGCCGATAGAGGCGGATTCCGAGGCGGCCCGCAGCCGTCGGCTATGCGCTTACTGGGGGCACGACCGTCTTCAGGAACTCGTGCGCCAGGCGGAAGCCGCGCTTGAACTGTCCGGTGAAATCGGCGCCGCTGTAGTTCGGATAGTAGAACTCGTCTTCGTTCTCGATGTTCATGGCCCCGCTGTAGCCAGCCTCGGCCAGCACGGAAAACAGGCCCTTCCAATCCACGATTCCTTCGCCGGGCAGGCGGAAGCGCCACCAGCGCGCGTTGTCGACGGGCTGGATGCCGGCCCGGCGCACGACGCGCCAGAGGATCTCGGTGTCCTTGAGATGGACGTCGTAGATTTTGTCGACGAAGTCGCGCGCGGCCTGCACCGGGTCGATGAACTGCCAGGCCAGGTGCGACGGGTCGAGCTGCAGGCCGACCCAGGGGCTGTTGCCGAAGGCCTTGAACAGCGCCTCCCAGCCCACCGGGCCGGTGGCGATATTGGGCCCGCCCACGTAGGGTTCCCACAGGATGCGGACTTTGTTCTTCTCGCACACGGGGAAGTACTTCTCGGTGTAAACCTTGACGATTTCATCCACCTGCTGTTGGAGGGGCTGGCCTTTGATGGTTCCGGACTGCCCCCCGATATTGGGAATTCCGAGCTTGCCGCAAAGCTCCAGGCACTTGATGGCGTACTGGATCTGGCGATCACGCCGAGCGGGGTCGGAATCGATGTGGTTGCCGTCGCAGCCCAGCGCCGAGATGTAGATGCCGGAGCGCTGGATTTTGTCTTTCAGCGCGGCGATGGCGGCGTCGTCCAGGCGGTCGGGGTTCAGCGAGAGTTGCATGCTGGTGAATCCTTCGGCCTTGACGAACTCGATGTTGGCGTCGGAGTACTGGCCCAACACGCCTAGCTTGGGCTTCCAACTGGGAACTCGGCTGCGCTGCGCCTGGGCGGCCGCAGCGGCGGACATGGCAGTCAGGATCGTGCGTCGCGTAATGCTCACGAACCCGACCATAGTGCACAGCGGGTCCCAGCGCAAGGAGGGAATGCTTGCGGTCTTCGCGAGGGGACGGAAGTACACAGCGATGTCGTACGATCCCGCCGCGTGAAACTGGACGCGGGAAGACGCGCTCGGCCGGTGTGCTACGCTTGCGCCTTCGAGGAGGGTGCGCCACATGAATGACAGACGGCGAATCAGCCGCCGAGGGTTGCTCGGAGGCATGGCGGCTGCGGGGTCCATCCTGAAGGCTGTGGAACCGCAGGCCGCGGCCCAGACGCCGCAGCCCGGCGGCGTAAACCGGAATTCCGCCCCGAGCCAGCTTCGGATCACCGACATGCGGGCCTGCCGGATCGCCGGCGTGCTCGATTTTCCCATCATCCGCATCGATACCAATCAGGGCGTCCACGGGCTGGGCGAAGTTCGGGACGCCGGCGTGGAAGGCATCGCCCTGGTTCTGAAGCCGCACCTGGTGGGCCGCAACCCGCTGGACATCGAGCCTATTCTGGACAACATCCGCAAGTTCGCGAATCAGATGCGCGGCGGCGGCGGCTACAGCGCCGTGGATACGGCCCTGCACGATATCGCCGGCAAGGTCTACGGCGTTCCGTGCTGGCGCCTGCTCGGCTCCCGGTACCGTACTCGCGTGCGCATCTATTGCCATTTTGCGGGAAGCAGTAATCCCGACGCGTTCCTGCAGAGTGTCCGGCAGCGGAAGCAGGCCGGTTTCACGTTTTTCAAGATGGACGACCTGTCGGCGACCAACTATCTGGCCCGGTTCCCCGGCGCCTCCCAGGACAATGGCGTGGCCACCGACAAGGGAATCAAGCTCATGTGTGAGCACATCGCCGAGGTACGGGACATCATCGGCTATGAGGCGCCCCTGGCGGCGGACCACTTCGGCCAGTTGGATGTGAAGGAATCCATCCGCTACGCCCGCGCCTTCGAGCCCTACCGCCTCGCCTGGATGGAAGACACTCTCCAGGTCGGCACGCTGCGCTACGGCGATGCCCCCGCCAACTGGCGCGCCTACCAGGAAATCCGCGCAGCCACGCTCATGCCGCTAGCGATTGGCGAAAGCCTCTTCGGCCTGGAGGAAGGCTTCAGGCCGTTCATCGACAACCGGGCCATCGACATCATTCATCCCGACCTGTTAACCTCGGGCGGCATCCGCGAAACCAAGCGTATCGCCGACTACGCGTCGATGAACGGGATCCCCACGGCGTGCCATTATGTCGCGTCCCCGGTGGGCTGCATGGCCACCGTGCACATGATCGCGACCATCAAGGACTTCCTCGCCATGGAAACCATGGCGCCCGGCACGCCATGGTGGGACGACATGGTGACCGGCGTTCCGAAGCCGCTCATTCAGAACGGCTATATACAAGTGCCGGAGACGCCGGGGCTGGGCGTGGAACTGAACGAAGAGGTGGTCAGGCAGCATCTGAGGACACCCGGTTACTTCGAACCTACGCCTCAGTACGACAAATACATCATCGACGATTACCGGTCCGGAACGGCGCCTGGAAGGCAATGAAGCTCAGCTCCGGCCGGGGACTTGAATACCCGCGATTCAGAGCCGTCCGGAGCCCTGTGTAACTCCGGGTTGGAAATACTCCGTCCGGCCGCCGCCGACGCGCACGCCGGCGCGCCGCGCAGAGCGGATCTCGAAATCCACGCGGTCCCCCGAAAAGGTCACGCGCCGGATTTCGGCGGGCGCGTCGGTGTTGAAAAGCGCCCGTCCGTCGCGGACTACCGACAAGCCCTCCGGCGACAAGGCGACATCGTACAGCGCGCCGGCGACCGGATACCGTTCGACGCCGCCCGATTGGCCGGCTTCGGGACTGCCGAACCGCAAGCCGTGCCAGGGATTCGCGTCGATCAACTCCTCGATTGCGACCAATGCCATCAGCGCGCCCCAGGTGTAGTGCGGATCGCCCGATCCCTGGCCCGTGGTGGAAAGGAAATTCTCGTGGCACTCGCCTTTCTCGCGCCAGGGCTTCAGGAACATCTTGGCGCTTGACTCGGCCAGCAAGCCGGCCTCGCGATCCCAGTTGTAGATCTTGAAACCCTGGTAGGCCAGCCAGTTTATGGGCGCCCACGCCTTTCCCCTCCAGTAATCCTGCCGGGGATACTGGGGATCGTCGCGGCTGATCGAAGGCAGTATCCACTCGCCGGCGAATTTCGAGGGATCGTAGAAGAGCTTCCGCAGCGCCTGCTCCTGGTCCGGCGCAGCCACTCTGCCCAGAAGCGAGAAGAAGATATCGGGACTGACCTGGGGATAGAACCAGTCGCCATCGAGCGGTTCCCATCGCCGATTGAAATAGCACTGCCGCCTGGCGTCCCAGAGCAGGCGATTGATCGTGCCGGCCATCCTCCGGTGTTCGGCCTCGAGATCCGCGGCTTCGGTTTCACGGCCGAGCTGCCGCGCCACCCACGCCAGCACCCAGCAGTCCATGGCGTACAGGCAATTTCGTTCCACGGTGTCCTGCTCGAGCGTGCCAGTCTTCTCGTTATAGGGGACGGTAGCCCACTGCGGGCTGTCGTCGTAGGATTCATTGCACGCCATCTGGCGCCGGGCTGTGACGGGGATCTCCTCCGGGTAATTGGAGCCGAGTTCGAGCAGTCCGTTGCGATTGCCGTCGCGCCAGGGCTGTCCGTCGCCCCGATCCGCGAACCACCAGCGGTGACTGCGGAGCAAATGTGGATAGATTTCGTTTAGAAAGGCGCGGTTCGGACGGCGCATGTGGAGCTTCGCCACGGCCAGCGCGGCTATGGGGTACTGGGTGTGTCCGCGGGCGACGGGAGGAGTGGTCGGAAGGGGCATATTCGAGAACTCGCCGAACTGCGGGAACATGCCCGGATCGGTTTGCCAGGCCACCATGTCACGCACCATGTTATGGGCTTTGGCTTCGTCTTCCTGGGACACCAGCACGGCGTTGAAGAAGCTGTCCCAGAGAAAGTCGGGAGCGGAATTGTTGGGGAAAAAGCCCCAGCCCCGTGAAACCGTGATGTAGGCGCGGCGCCGGCTGGGCGTGTACACTTCGCTCCATTGAAGCTGGTCGTTGATGGCAGCCGGCGCGTCGGCAAGCCAACCGATTCCGTTCGGCCGGGCAGCCAGGTAACGCAAACGATTACGCTCGAGCAGCTCGTCAATGCGTCCGGGGGCGAGCCAGTCCCCGGTAGCGCGTTCCAACTCCTCGTAGGACTGTCCCTGCCGGCCGCAAAAATAGAGCGACTCCACTTGGGGGTAGAACCCGCAAAAGCGGGTGGAGCCGTCGCCCACGGCTTCCGCGCTGGCCGCCGAGCAGGCCAGCGCCCAGCGCATCCCGTCGCGCGTGCCGGGAATCCAGGAGCGGCCCCGCAGGAACCGGCGCTGGGGGTCTTGCGAATAGAGCACGGCATATCTCGGACCGTTGTCGTTCCAAGGCGCGTACGCCTGGACGGCGACATCCGACGGCGTTGCGTTCCGTACGCGGCAGACCACCTCGTTTGGAGCTGTGCGGGCCCACTCATACGTGACCTCCGGCCCTCCGTCGGGCATCTGCCAGACCAACCGGGCATAGGAGTCGTCGGGCGCTTTCGGGCCTACCGATTTCCACCAATTGCGCCAGGCGCCGCCCCAACGGCCCACACCGAGCCATTTTTCGAAGTTCGCCGCACAGTAGGCCGCCCGCCCTGCGCCGGCCCCGGTCATCCATGCCTTTGGGAGAGGCAGGAACCGGAAAGCGAAGATGTCCTCGTGGTCGGCGATGAAGACCTGTCCAGCCCAGGCGTCGGGCGCAAGCGGCCCAAGGAGCCATTCCTTCGTTTGCGGCAGCCGGGCCCAGAGCTTCAGTGGATCCTCGCCGCTCATGGTCGCGAAGCCGAGGCGCCGGTATATCTCCGGCGCGGACGCTTCGGCCTGATTCGCCGCCACTTCCTGGCGTGGGCCGTCCATCGCTCGAGTGGCGGCGGCCGCCGGCGCGATGAGCGGGCCTGCGAGAGTGCCCGCGGCGGTGGAAACGAACTCGCGCCGGGTTCTACGTTCGCGCATAAAGTTTTCCTTTCTCTCCGGTGACTTACGTCCCGGCCGTCCCTACTCCCGCATAGTCGCGCTCAATCTGTTCGAGGGTCTTCCCTTTGGTCTCCGGCACGCGCCGGTATACTAACAGGAACCCGATGACGCAGATGCCCGAGTACAGCCAGAAGGTCCCGGCGGGACCGAGCGCCGCGTTCAGGGCCGGGAACGTAAACGTAAGCACGAAGCAGGCGATCCACAGAGCCGACACCGATACCGAGACCGCGGCCCCGCGAATGCGGTTCGGGAAAATCTCCGAGATAAGCACCCAGGTCACCGGGCCCAGGGTCATCGCGAAGCAAGCGATAGTGGCCAGCGTGCAAAGCAGAACGGGCAGACCCTTCAAACCAAAATGGTAAGACAGCCCCAGAAGGAAATGAAAGAGCGCCACGCCGGCGCAACCTGCCAGCATCAGCGACCGACGGCCCAGCCGGTCCACAAAGCCCAGCGCCGCCAGCGTGAAGACCAGGTTGATGGATCCCGTGACGACGATGTTGAAGAGGGTATCGTTCACGCTGTACCCGGCGTTCCGGTAAACCTCTTCGGCGTAATTGAAGATGACGTTGATCCCGCTCCACTGTTGCAGGACGGCCAGAAAGACGCCGATCATGAGCGCGTTCCGCATCCCCGGCGCCAGCAATTCCGCCCATCGGCCCTCTCGCTCGGGCGCTTTCGCCGTGGATAGCACGTCGGCGAGAGCCTTCTCCGCGTATGCCTCCCCGCCAATCCGCGCCAGAGTGCGGCGGGCGCGGTCTTTCCGCCCCCGGACAGCCAGCCAGCGGGGACTCTCCGGCACAAGCAACGCGCCCAGGAAAAAGATCAGCGAGGGAGCGGTTACCGCCGTGAACATCCAGCGCCAGCCAAACTGCCCGTTCCAGGACTGGCGGATCAATTCCGCGGTGGCGCCGGAGGGAACCGGCTCGGCGATCAGCCAGTTGACGATTTGAGCGGCCAGGATTCCCACTACGATGGCCAACTGGTTCATGGACACCAGGCGTCCACGCCAGGGCGCGGGGCTGACTTCCGCGATGTACACCGGCGATACATTGGATGCGATGCCGATGGCGACGCCGCCGGCGATCCGCCAGACGACGAACGCCGGGAACGTGGAGGCCCATCCGGTGAGGACGGAGGAGACGGCGAAGATCGCCGCGGAGGCGATCAACAGCTTCTTGCGGCCGAAGCGATCGGCGGCGGCGCCGGCCAGCATGGAGCCCAGCAGACATCCCAGCAGCGCGCAACTATTGGCCCAGCCGATGAGCTGCTCGGAGTGGAGTTGAAAGAACTTCTCATAGAACGGCTTGGCGCCGCCGATTACCACGAAGTCGTAGCCGAAGAGTAATCCACCGAGCGCGGCGACCATCGCCAGCAGCCAGACATAGCGCGCGTTGTACGGCTCGAGGGGTTTCATATCGATGGTGGGGCGGACCCGCTGGTCCGCGGCCGGCCGGTGCGCCCATCGACGGGCGGGTGATCGGGTGGCTGCCGGGACAGCGATCCACCGTACCGATCCATGTTCCAACGATCTCCTGGCTGCCGCCGATGGTACGCCGTGGCGGGTTTTCCTGCCGGCGTGATCGGGTGGCGGCGCATGGATTGGGCGGCAGAGGTAGAAGGTACATTCTAACGGGTGTGCGACATGGAAGCGTAGTTGCGGAACGAAGCCAATCCTGGGTCGGAGCCGCCGCCGGGTCCATGGATGCGTAGTTGCGAAACGAAGCCAATCCTGGGCCGGAGTGGTGGCCGCGCCGACGTCGACGGGAGCGTGGTTGCGGAACGAAGCCAATTTGAGGGCCTCTGCTGGGTTGCGGAACAAAGCCAATTCACGGACATTCCTCGGTGCATGAACCCGACCTATGCGGCCCCGCGCGGCGAGGGACGCATTGACGAGCGTTTCCCGGCGTCTTTTCGAATTGAGAGTAGCAGGCGGGCTGGGCGGGTTTTGGGCGTGGGGCCGGCAAGTGCTTGAAAATACGGGGCGACTTCTCGGGCGGGGGCTGTGATTGTGAATTCGAGGCAGTCCGAACCGGCCGTTCTTCGGAACTCCGCGGACGCGTAGGTCGGCGGAGCTGGCGCGATTGTGGCGAGTAATCCGACCGGACTTGCCACAAGGGGGCTTCCTGGGCGTTTCGCCCAGACTTTCACGAAATGGGGGTTTTGCGCGGTAGTCTGGCCACGATTCGGCCGATTGCCGTCGCCGAGCCGACTTTGTGGGGACCTATTTCCGCAACACTGAGGTTACCCGCGGGAGGCCTATTTGAGGGATCTATCCCGGTGGCCTTTCGAGCGTGGTTGACGCCAACGGCAATGTCCCAAATTTGATACAGTACGAATGTGCGGCCGATCATTTTCCACCCTAAAGCGCGGGAGGTGATACGCCGCTTTCCGAAGGAAGTATGAATGCTTCTGGGGAAGGGACTTTTCCGGCTCCAGCTGGGAGAACGGCTTGGAATGCCCAACTCCCGGCCAATGCCAGGAGTTGCCGCTTGTCGGAACTTCGCGTGAAGGGGAAGGACGGCAGTTTCCGCGCGTTCTACTACGCCGCCTCGTTGCGGGGTGTTCTCGTTTTTCACGCTTTCGTCAAGAAGACCCAGCGGACGGCTCCGCTTGAAATCGAGTTGGCCAGAAAGCGATTGAAGGAGCTTCTCGATGCATAAACTGAAACCGATCGTCGCCATAACGCCGCGGGAGCTGGCCGGCGCCCTGGGGCTCCCCGGCATCGCCGCTGAGGAATGGCAGGTTCAGCACGTCCTACTTGGACGGCTGAAGGAGATCGTGCGGCGGCGGAACCTCACCCACGCGGAGATCGCGAAGCGAGCCGGCACTTCGAGAACCAGGGTGACTGCGATCCTGAACGACGATCTCCAGCACGTGTCGAGCGACCTGCTAATCCGCATTCTCGCCTCCCTGGGCTATCGCGTGAAGGTTTCGGTGGTCAGATCCGGCGCCGCGGCGTAGGTGGCCGGCCTGGCGAGGATGGCAGCGCCCCACGCTAGCTTCCGGGGCGAACTGCTTCCGGAGGCGGGCCGGCCAGCCCGCACGCATTTTCGTTCCCGGCGTTGTCGATGGACCAATTCCGACGGGGCCGACCGGAAACGTCTCGTCCGTCACCGGTTTGTTGTGGTTTGTGGTTTGTGGTTTGTGGTCACCGGTTTGTGTCTCACCGGTTTGTGTCTCGTCTGGACTGCACCCCAAAATTGAGACACGGAAATTAGGGACAATTTTCATTGAATGGGAGGGGGCCCAAGTTGTCCGGAAATAACCGTGTCTTTACCAGGGAGTTCA
>Ga0181520_10003185_pt1 | contig 29104 bp, 14 predicted proteins | sample PEATcosm2014_Bin_29_FD_132451 | JGI IMG/M metagenome (GOLD analysis project Ga0181520, IMG submission 132451) | Peatland microbial communities from MTU Mesocosm Facility, Houghton, MI, USA - PEATcosm2014_Bin02_30_metaG | ecosystem: Environmental > Terrestrial > Soil > Wetlands > Peat | place...
ACATTGATACCGGATTTGAAGGCTACTCGGTCTCCCTGGACGACGCCGTCCACGATCGCCACTGGAGCGTCGTCGCCGCCGAACCAGCCGCCTGGGCCTTCAACGGTCCCGGTGAGTTTTCCGCCCTGCTGTGTGAGTGTAAAGATGCGCGGGGAGCCCAGGAACGAAGCCGCCATGCCGGCGCCGGATTCCGGTGCTGGCCGCCAAAGGCCTGTTACGCCTGCACCCTTGGGAACGGGCCGCTGCCAGGCGGCAACTTGCGGACGGAGTTCGATCTGCTTGCTGGAGACTGTCACGGCGGCGGACGTTAACCCTGGCGATGTGGCCTCCACCGTGATGCTTCCGGGCGTTTTCTCCGTCTGCACGAGAGCCATGCAGAGACCGCAAAACGCTTTGCGCGAGTTGCCTTTGTCAGGCGCCTGGTCGGTGGGGTCTCCGTTGCCTACGCCGATGAGCTTGGCCGGCCCGGTGATGCGGAACGAAACCAGGTTGTCGGTGACGGGGACGGTGCGTCCGTTTGCGTCTTGCAACTCAACGGCAAACATGGCCACGTCTTCGCCATCGGCGAAAAGGGATTCGCGGTCGGGGCGAAGCACCAGCTTAACGGCGGGACCGGTGGTGTCGCGGCGCGTGGTCATGACTTGGCGGCCATCTTTCGACCCGCGCGCTTCGATGGAGCCCGGCGCATAGGCCACCTCCCACGCGACGTGCGAATCCCTCTTCACATCCTTTGCGCCCAGGCTCTGACCGTTGAGAAACAGTTCGACCTCGTCCAGGTTGGAGTAGACCCACACGCTGATCTTCTTGCCTTCGTAGCCTGGCCAGTTCCAGTGCGGAAACAGGTGCAGTACAGGCTTCTCGGTCCACCAGGACTGGTAATAGAAGAACGAGTCCTTGGGAAAGCCGCACATGTCGATGATGCCGTATTGCGAACTGATGTTGGGCCAGCCGTTGGGCGAGGGCTCGCCGCGATAATCGAAGCCGGTCCACACGTAACCGCCGCCAAGCCAGGGGCGTGTGTTGCAAAAGCTCCACCAACCCTCGGCGGAGGCGCGACCCGAGGTGGTGTATGGATCGTAAGAGCTGACGAAGCCCTTGGATTTGTCGGTGATGTAGATGCCGCGGGTGCAGACGGCGCTGACGGTCTCGGTTCCCAGCACCAGCTTTTCAGGATGCGCCTTGTGGAAGGCTTCGGCCTGCGGGTCGGCATAGTGATATCCGATTACGTCGCAAACCGCCAGGCCGCCGGTCCCGCTGCCTGCCGCCTCCCCGTTGATCATGCCGTCAATGGTAGTGGGGCGCGACCCGTCGTGCCGCGTGGAAACCTGTTGCATGGCGGTAACGATGTTGGCGCCTTTGGCGGTGGTAGCCGTGGACTCCTCATTGCCCAATGACCACATGAATACGCTGGGATGATTGCGGTCTCGCCGGACGAGATCGGCAAACTGGCTAAGACCCTCGGGATTGGATGACATCATGCGGGTCTCGTCCATCACCAACATGCCTAGTTGGTCGCAGGCATCGAGCAGTTCGGGGGTGGGCGGGTTGTGCGAGGTGCGGATCGAGTTGCAGCCCATCTCCTGCAGCTTGCGGACGCGGTAGACCTGCACCGCGTCGGGCAATGCGACGCCGATTCCGGCGTGGTCCTGATGGTTGCAGGTGCCCTTCAGTTTGACCGGCGCGCCGTTGAGCAGAAATCCCCGCTGAGCATCGAACTGGACGGAGCGAATGCCAAAGGGCGTTTCGTACCGATCGACCGCCTTGCCTTCCACCTGAACTTCGGTCAGGAGCTTATACATGTTGCGTTCTTCGAGCGACCATAACATGGGGTGGCTGACGAGCATGTCCTGCCGGTAGTCCCGCTGATCGGCGGCCGCTACGGTAGCAGTGGGAGAAACATCCTTTGCGACGGCGGCGCCGGAAGGATCGACGATGGTGGAGATCACGCGCACGTTGCCCGGGGCATTTCCGCTATTCTCGACCTCGCTGAGAATCGAGAGCTTTGCTCCGTTGGGGCGAATCTCTGAGCGAACCAGGGTACCCCACTGCTTGATGTGCACGGGGTGCGTTTTGACCAGCCACACGTGGCGATAGATACCCGCACCTTCGTAGAACCACCCATCGCTTCCCGTAGCGTCCACACGCACCAGGAGCACATTTGGCAGGCCGGGGTTGACGAAGTCGGAGACGTCAAAGCTGAACGAATCGTAACCTCCGCTGTGCTGACCAATGTAGAAGCCGTTGAACACGACAGTGGTCTCGCGGTATGCGCCGTCGAACTCGATCGAAATCCGCTTGCCGGCATCCTCGGCGGGCAGCGCGAAGATGCGCCGGTACCAGCCGATGCTGTTCTCGGGATACTTGCGGCCGAGAGGATAAAAGCCCTTGCTTTGCAGGTCGGGGTCGTTCTTGAAGGGGAGTTCGACGGTCCAGTCATGGGGCAGATCGATGCGCTGCCAGTCCGCGTCACTAAAGGAGGTGGAACCGGCAGGCATGAAGCCCCCGGTTTTCTGGAAGTTTCCAGCTGCAGCGCTGCCGTAGCCGAAGTCCTTGGCCGGATCGTCGGCGTGCCCGAAGTGGAAGGCCCATCCGAAATCGAGCAAGAGGCGTTCGCGGCCAGCGCCGGGCGTGGAAGAGGCGAGGGTGGCGGGCGCACTGAGGGGGCCAGAGACTTCGCTTGCGGCGTGGACAGCGGGATCGATGGGTCCAAGAGCGTGGGCCGTTGCGGCAACGGCGGGGGCTAGCAAGCCAGAAACGAGGACGTCGCGGCGTGAAAATGTTTTCATTTTCGCCTCCAGTCGAAAATTATCCCTCAATTCCTCAAGGGATTCTGTGCACCGAAACTATATACCCAATGTGCAGGTGCGGTCGAAAGTAGAGTGCTCTCTTTGAACCGGGCTTATGGAGCATGCTCCTCTGTCATCGGTCATCGGAAAACGGAGCTTTCTGGCCAGCTGCCGGTATTTAGCCGCTTGAAATCATCCGCGCCGAAGGCGCGCGTCATCGGTCGATCATCGTCCAGAGGCTGGAGGTTGCAAGGTGTTTTCGGGAGAAGGCGGTTAAAAACGAACCCCGCTGTTCCAGCAGCGGGGTTCGTTGCAGGTAGCCTTCATGCCAAAACGAAGACAACCCCAGAGTTGGTTTACCTTGGTATGAACCGCTGACGTTGTCAAAGGCCGCCTGGAAAAGCGTGTGGCGGTTCCCGGGGAAGTTATTCTCCGGCAAAGGTTTTGCCGCAACTCCGATTGCCGGGCGATGTTCTGGATTTGCACCTGCTGTGATTGCGGCCAGCGTTATTGCAGCGCGGAGTGCCGCAGTCATGTGCGGCGTCGGCAACATCGTGCCGCTAACCGCCGGGCCCCCAGGGACAGGTCTTCGTCGCTGGGGTGGAAGCGGCGGCATCAGCAGAGCGTCGAGGGTCGGCTGGACCATCGCGACCGCCAGCGTGCCTATCGTTGCCGTCGGTTTCCGCACCGCGTGACGGATCAAGGTTCCCAAACAGAGATTTCTCCGCCACCATCGGAGGGTGGAGAAACGGTCACGATGCCGGCGGTTGCAACGTTGCGTGTTGAGCAGCGTGAGCGGCGAGTTTCATGGATGCGCTGCATGGTCTGCGGCCGAGCCGGCCGCTTCGTCGATCCTTTTCCGCGCACAAGTTATCGCAGGTGAGCAGAGATGATCGATGCAGAGATGCGGGTAAAGATCCGCCGCTACTTTTATGCCGAGCACTGGAAGGTGGGCACCATCGCCCAAGCGCTCGGAGTTCATCCCGATACGGTGCGGCGTGCCGTCGAGGTGGAGCGATTTCATCGCGCCGAGCAGTTGCGTCCGTCGAAGCTCGATCCCTATGTTGGGTTCGTTCGGCAGACGTTGGAAACCCATCCTGGCCTGTGCGCCACGCGTCTGGAGCAAATGCTTCGCGAGCGTGGGTACAGGGGCAGTGCGCGGAATTTGCGCCGTGCGGTGGCGCGTCTGCGCCCGCAGCACCACGAGGCGTTTCTGCGTATGCAGGTCTTTGCCGGCAAGCAGGCACAGGTGGACTGGGCGTCGTTTGGCCCGGTGATGGTGGGCCGTGCAAAGCGCGCGCTGAGTTGTTTCGTGATGACCTTGTCCTGGTCCCGGGCGTTGTATCTGGAGTTCTTCTTCGATCAAACGATGGAGAGCTTCCTGCGCGGCCATGTCAATGCCTTCCAGTCATTTTCCGGCGTTGCCAAGATCCATCTCTACGACAATCTCAAGTCGGCAGTGCTGGAGCGACACGGCAGCCAGGTCCATTTCAATCCCCGCCTTCTGGAGCTGGCTGGGCATTATCACTTCGAGCCGCGTCCCTGCCAAATGCGGGCAGGTAACCAAAAAGGGCGCAGGGAGCGGGCTCAGTTGGCTCAGGCGTAGGAATATTCTCCTGTACGAATCCGTCTTCACCGAGGATCAAGAACTTACCCTCGAAACCGACTTGTCCGCTGCATTGGTCACGACTCTGGCAGGCTGGGATCCCGGCCTTTGCGAGTGGCTGGCGCCGTTTGGCATGCAGCAACTCCTGGCTTCGAGGCAGTTTTACAGGAATTTCCAGAATTCGGGGGCTGGAATCTATGTTCTTGACCAACTCATCTGGAAGGCAGAGAGCGGTTGCACTTGCAAGGACTCATCAGAAAATCGCCTATGGCTACAATTGCCACCTGACTGAATTCGGCAAGCAGGTCATCCCCACGGAACAGAAGCTCAATGGAGAGATATTTAGAACTTATCCGTGAATGGCGATGACCTGCTGGAGCCAGATCATCGCCATACGCGGATAGGTTCTAAGAAGAGAGTTGCTCTGGTCGCGAGATTCTTGAATCGGCCGTCATCGAATCAAGCCCTGGAGCCCGAACTTCGAGCGGGATCATTCGTTCGGGAGTTTAATTGAACTGGAACCAATTGAAGTTGGCGATGCTGTTGCTCGTAGTTCCCTTGAAGACGACATAAAGGTCATGCACTCCCGAGGCTCCGGAGGCGGTAGCCGAGACGGTCTGCCAGGTTTGCCATCCGCCGGTCATGGGCAAGGTTGCAGTGGCAACCAGAGGCCCGGCTGCGCTGTCCAGATGGAATTCCGCAGTTCCGCCGCCACCACCGCTGGCAGTGCGCACAGTGACTCCGCTGACCGAAGGACCGAAGTCCACGCCTTTGTAAATGGCGGTGGCTCCAATGGAGATGTAGCCTAGATCGTACTGACCGGTTTTGTCGCTGGTTTGCTCGGTTACCAGGCCGGTTGCGCTGTTGTAGCTTGAGCCCTGGATCTGCGAAGTGGCCGCCACGGTCGCGGTTCCGGATTGCGTGCCGCTCCAGGTGAAAGTTGCCGCTCCGTTCGCAGGAAGCGTGTAGGTGAACGAGTACTTGCCCCATTGCACCTGGAAGGGCTGACTGGAGGTAGAGCTGTTGAAGGCAACCACAGCCTTCGATCCATCCGTATTGATGAACGCCGTGCTGGCAATGCTAGGTGTGTTGCTGGAGTAAACACGAACCGCGCCGGGCAGCACATATTTGCTGTAGTGGCCCATCGTGTAGTACTCGATGTCCTTGGTGACCGCACCGGTGACGCTGTTGACGGTCACGATGGGGGTGCATGTGTTGCAGCCGCCCAGTGCCGCATTTTGCGTGAGATCGGGCCCCAGGTTCTCATTGAGGGCCAGGCTCCACTTCACATACGCTTTGCCTGCGCTCCGCATCACCTGGCCGATCTCCAGGAAGTCCGAGGTGAACTGGTTCCCTACCCAGGTGCCGCCCGAGTGTTCCGTCATGTATTGGCCCAACGCCGGATACAGATCCTGCAGGTTCTGCTGCGTCCCGGCCGTTCCGCCGTATCCATGCCAGGCCACGCCGGCAATCTGGTTCAATTGCGTGGCGGAGAGTCCGGCAAGGACGGTCGCCGGATACGTGGGGGTATCCCAATTGTGATCGTAGACCAACACCTTGGTAGAGAGATTCGCTGTCTGCAATGCAGGCAGAACATAGTTCTGCAACAGATTCAACTGCGTCGGTGCGTCCATGCCCATGCTGGGATAGCTGGTTGTCACGTACAAGGGTTCGTTCTGCAGCGAGATGTAGTCGATGGAAACGCCAGCCGTCTGGTAGGCCTGCAGGTATTTCACGAAGTAGTTGGCGAAGGCCGTTTCGTTGGCGGGCGTGGTCAGCAGGCTGCCGCCTAGCATGGAGACAGGACTCATCGAAGCCGGGTCCTTCATCCAGCCCGGAGGGCTCCAGGGATTGGCCATCAGCTTCATCTGCGGATTGAGCGCCTTGGCCTGCTGAACGAGAGGGAGAACGTATCCCTGGTCGTGCGCTACGGAGAAATTGGCCAGCGGAAGATCTGTTTGTCCCACTGTTAGATCGTCGAACGAATACACCGACGTGGCGATATCGGATGCGCCCATGGGGTTGCGCATGAAGCTCAGACCGATTCCGTTGCCGTTGCGCGTGAAGAGGTCGCTAAGCGTGCCGTTCAGGTTGGCCGCTGGAACCACCTTTTCCAGCAGATAAGCGGCGGAATCGGTAAATGCCGCGCCGAAACCCTCGATGGATTGATACTGCTGGGTCTCGTCGACCACCACCTTGTTGGCGCCGGCTGTGGTGGTGGTGAATGTGAATCCCGTCTGGGCAGCCAACAGGTTGGCCTTGTCCGGAGTGCTCAACACCGCCGAAACAGACGGGCCGGTGATAAGATACGCGCCGGTTGCAACGGTGCTCGGAATATACCCATTGGCAGCGGCGATGGCCTTGATCGTGGTGTCTGCCGCGACCGGGATGGCTCCGCTGTAGAGCGTCGAAGCCGCTGTTGGGGCCGTGCCGTCGGTCGTGTAGTAGATGTTTGCGCCAGTTGTGCTATCCGCAATGGTCACGGACTGGGCGCTCGAATACGGTCCCGGCGCCGGAGTGAACTGCGGCGTGGCCGTCATGGGAAGATTGATAGTGTAGGTGCCCGTAGCCACCGTGCTGCTGGTATATCCGGTCGCTACCGCGATCGCGTTGATCGTGGTCGTCGCGGAGATTGTAATCGGAGCGCTGTACGCCTTGGATGAGGTCGTGGGCGTGGAGCCGTCGGTGGTGTAATAGACCGTCACGCCGGCCGTTGTGTCGGTAATGGATACGGACTGGGCGCTTGTGAAAGTGCCCGGCGCCGGAGTGAACTGCGGCGTCGCCGCTGTGGGCAGCGTGATCGTATAGGTCGCTGTAGCCACCGTGCTGCTGTTGTATCCGCTCTCCTCGGCAATGGCGTTCAGCGTAGTGGTCGCTGAGATTGCAATCGGGGCCGTGTAGGTCTTGGACGAGGACGTCGGCGTTGTCCCGTCGGTCGTGTAATAGATGGTGGCGCCGGGCCCACCGTCTGTAATGGTCACCGTCTGGGCACTCGTAAAGGTACCGGGCGCCGGCGAGAACAAGGGGGCGGCCAGGACTGGCTCTGTGGGCGGGGTCGTGGTGGTGCCTCCGCCTCCTCCCCCGCAGCCAACGAGCGTTAGAAATGCAGCGCCGATCAAAAGATACTGGGATTTCATGAAGACTGACTCCTTTTGGAACAGTGAAGCGTTAGCCCTGGAGAACATGCTCCGGATCAGAACGAACGGGCGGCATCAACGATTTGGCCCACGAGTGAAAGAGAACTGGATATTGGCATTTCATCGATCCAATGGCCACAAGGGCGCGAACCTGTCGGCGCGAACTCTCTCAGAACAATTGGATCGAATGCGCAAGTATAGACCCGCGCAGCTATCGCCGTCAGGTCGTCGAAACGATATCGGTATCGGTGGTAACTTTTCTCCTCTTGAGCGCTCGCATCGAGGTACATGAGGTGATTTCGGGAACAGAACTTGTCTTTTCCCAGGTCCCAGGATGAACAGGAAGACAGTTCCGGCCGGAGATTGTATTGTTGTGTCGTTGGGTTTCAGAGCATTCGTTTGCAGCCCAAGGGAGTCGCGATGACCTCGATTCAAAACCCCAGCATCACGCGACGCCGGTTTGTGGCATCCGGCGCATTGGGAACGGCCGCTCTCGCCGTGGGATGCGCCCCGGGCGCACAGTGCAATTGGGACTTCCTGACCGGCCAGCAGGCCGAGACACTCAAGGCCATTTGCGACCAGATTATTCCCGCGGACGATTTCCCCAGCGCCTCGCAGGCCGGGGTGCTCGACTACATCGACCGTCAACTCATTCGCCACTACAAGCGGCACCAGCCAACTTACGAGGCCGGTCTCAAACTAGCCGACGACCTGAGCCGCAAACGCTTCGGACAGGCGCTCTCTTCCCTCACCCAGCCGCAGCAGTTGCAGATCGTCACGGAAATCGAGCAGCAGAGCCGATCGTTCTTTGAACTGGTCCGTGACCACACCATGGAGGGCTTCTACGGCTCCCCACGCCACGGCGGCAACCGGGACGCCGTCAGTTGGCGCATGTTGGGCCTGGCGGAACCACCCCCGCTGGGACGGGCCCAGTACGACCTGAAAAAAGGATCTCCCTCATGAAGCGGGTCAATGCGGTTGTCATAGGAGCTGGAGCTGCCGGCGGAATCGTCGCCAAGGAACTGTCAGTTGCGGGTCTGAGCGTGGTGCTGCTGGAACGCGGCAAATGGTACACCGCCAACGACTGCCGCAAGGACGATCTGCGCAATCAGCGCACCACCGTGCTGGGCAATGCGTTCGGACCGGAAGACGAGGGCAATCCCCGCGTCTGGGTCGACCCCAAGGGTACGGTGCACACGGCGCGGGCCAGCGAAGGCAGCTATCAAAACAACGCCGCCTGCGTCGGCGGTGGCACGCTCAGCTACGGCGCGCAGGCCTGGCGCTACATGCCCCAGGATTTCGTCATGCGCTCGACGTATGGCGCGCCCCAAGGCAATTCGCTTGAAGACTGGCCTTTTACCTACGATGACCTCGAGCCCTTTTACGAGAAGGCCGAATACGAGATCGGCGTCTCCGGCGACTATTCCGGCACACCCTTTCATGGTCCTCGCCGCCGTCCCCTGCCCATGCCGCCGCTTCCCCCGGGACGCGAATTCGGCATATTGGAGCCCGCGGCCAAATGCCTCGGCCTGCACCCATTCCACATCCCCATGGCTCGCAACAGCATTCCCTACAACGGCCGCGGCCCCTGCATGCGCTGCCGATGGTGTGTGGGATTTGCCTGCGAGGTGGATGCAAAAAACGGCTCGCAGAACACAGTCATCCCCATCGCGCTCAACACCGGAAACTGCGAGTTGCGTACAGAATGCATGGCCAAGGAGATTCTCACCGACGACCGCGGCCGGGCACGGGGGGTCGCCTACTTCGACGCCGACGGCCACTTGCAGGAACAGCTTTCCGACATCGTCATCGTCTCCGGCTGCGCTACCGAGTCGGCGCGCCTCCTGCTGAACTCAAAGAGTCGCCTCTTTCCCAACGGTCTCGGCAATCGCAACGACCAGGTTGGCCGTAATCTGCAGGGCCACCACTACACCGGCGCGGTGGGCTTCTTCGACTTCGACACCTACGACGATGTCGGCCCCGGCGCGACCATCGCCATCAGCGACTACAACCACGGTACCCCCGGCCTGGTCGGCGGCGGCATGTTGGCCAACGAGTTCATCCGCCTGCCCATTCACAACGTCGACCGCCTGCCTGCCGGCACCCCGCGCTGGGGCCTCGGCCACAAGCAGGGCATGCGCGACTGGCACAAGCGCAGCATCGTCATCATGGGACCCACCCAGCAGATTCCCAGCGCGGAAGGCCGCATGACCGTAGACGAATCGGTGAAAGACAAGTGGGGCATGCCGGTGGTGCGGTTCAGCGGCAACGTCCATCCACACACCTTTGAGATCGGCGAGCTTCAGGCCAAGCGCGCCGAAGCATGGCTCAAAGAGGCGGGCGCCATCCACACCTCCGTCATGGCCGGCAAACCCGAGCTTGTCTCGGCCAGCCAGCATCAGGCCGGCACCTGCCGCATGGGCAACGATCCCAAAGGTTCCGTCGTCAACAAAAACTGTCAGATTCACGATGTCGACAACGTCTTCGTCATCGATTCCAGCGTCCACGTCAACAACGGCGGTTTCAACCCGGTGCTCACCATCATGGCCATCGCTTACATGGCTTCCGGCGCGCTGGTTCGTGAATGGAAGGGCACGGGATTCCGGTCATGAAGCGATTCCTGCAAGTTACGGCCATCGCCGTTGGTTCCCTCGCAATCCTCATTGGCTGCAGCGTCTACGGAGCCACCTGGTACTACACCTCGCAACGTGGCCAGGGCTGTGCAAGCTGCCACGAGATGGCGGCATATGTCAGCGCCGTTCATGGCGCTCCGCACCGCGACCTCACCTGCATGGACTGCCACACCGCCAGCATGCGAACCAAGCTGCGCCACACCACGGTCCACCTGATGCGCAAATGGCCTGAGGCCATCCGCCTGCGCGATGTGGACGTGCTGGAGATGGTGCCGAATTGCCGGAAGTGCCACCGTCAGGAATACGCCAGCTGGCATGCCGGCCCTCACAGCGCCACATACGGTCAGATCTTCGCCAATCCCAAGCAGAACTCGCAACAACACCTGATGAACGACTGCCTGCGCTGCCACGGAATGCACTTCAATGGCTCCATCCGCGAATTGGTGCAGCCCATCAATACGCAAGGGCCGTGGACCATCGTCCGGCCCGGCTTTGCCGATCAGCCGGCCATTCCCTGCCAGACCTGCCACCAGGTCCATCGCGTCGGTCCCACCGAGTCCAGGCCGCGGGGTCGTATTTCCGTGGCCGGCGAGCCAGTGCAAGATTCCCTGGCCTTCTACGACCGCCGGGAAAGCATGCACTTTACCGCTGCTTCGTTGAAGATTCCCGTGATGCACGATGGCGCCCGGGAAGTTCTGGTCAGCCAGGATCCGCGTGCCTCAATCTGCTACGAGTGCCACGCTCCGCGCATGCCGGAAGCCGGCACCGAGGCCGCAGCCAACGCCTGGGGCCGCCAGGTGGGCTCAGGCGACGACCGCACGCCGATGGGTGTTCACGAGGGCCTCAGCTGCCTTTCCTGCCACAACGGGCACAACCAGAATGCGCGTGCATCGTGCAAGACCTGCCACCCGCAAATGTCCCATTGCGGCATTGACGTGGAGAAGATGGATACCACCTTCTTCACGCCCAACAGCGCCCACAACATCCACTGGGTGAAATGCGCGGATTGCCATCAACACGGTATTCCCACCCGCTCAAAGACCAAAACCATGACCCATGGAGCCCGCTCGAACTGAGTTCACCGCATCGTCCGATCAAGCCAAAATTTGCTGGTGTTTTGCGCTGACTCGGCATGAGAAACAAGGTACCGGACGCTGTGGAAAAGACACTCGAAAGTGCAACAGGTTTTTTGCGTTTGGACTCTGAGTCTGCCAAATGCTACTCAGTCCCGGGGTATATTGGCAGGGTTGAGGCACCCTCGGGCGAGGGACAGAAGCCAGACAATCTACATCTTGTAGCGGCCGAGATCTTCGTCGTTCAAACCCTCAAGCCATCCGCGTAATTGTTCGGCGGTGGGCCCTTCCGGCGGTCCCGTCGTATTCAGTTTGGCGGACTGCAATACCTGTTCTGAAACAAAGATGGGACAATCGGCGCGCAATGCCAAGGCAATGGCGTCAGAGGGGCGCGCATCGATAGTCAGAGGTTCATCGCCCTGCCGAAGCCACAACACCGCCAGGAAAGTATCGTCTTTAAGTTCTGTAATGACAACACGTTCCAACTGAGCGTTCAAGTGTCGGATCAGGTTTCTGGTCAAATCGTGGGTCATCGGACGGGGTGCGCTCACCTTCTCAATCTCGATGGCGATGGCGTTGGCTTCAAAGATCCCAACCCAAATTGGCATCACCGTCTCTGAAGCTACATCCTTCAGCACGACGATTGGCATATTTGTGGCGGGGTCCATCATGAGCCCGCGTATTCTGACCTCGATTTCCATCAGTTGCCTCTTCCGAGCCGATCTCCTGCAACTTCAATCTTAGACGCTTTCGCCCGCTAGACTGTTTGGATGCGTCGCAGTGATTTTTACCTGCAGATAGCTTCCGGGTGCCGGGGCAATGGGTTGTGCACAGGTGAAGTTGACTGGTTTGTTTTGGCTGCTTCGGCCAGCCACCTGGCCTCGTGCAGGATGATGCCCCTCGACCATCACTTCCATAATTTGCCCCAAGTGCTTGGCATAATTGACCCTTTGGATTTCACGCTGGCGATCAAGCAACACTTGAAGTCGGGATGCCTTCTCGGTTTCCGGGATGGAATCGATCATAGTCAGCGCCGGCGTGTTGGGCCGGGCTGAGTACTTGAAACCGAAAACACAATCGTATTGGACTTCGTCAAGAAGATTCATGGTCTGGATAAGGTCGTCCGCCGTCTCGCCTGGAAAACCGACAATGATGTCGGTCGATAGTGAGATGGGACGCCGGGCGGCCTTGATCCAGCCAATCCGCTCCAGGTACCAATCCGGGGTGTACTCCCTCGCCATAAGCTTCAGGATCCGCTCCGATCCCGATTGCACCGGCAAGTGCACGTGGTCGCAAAGCGTGGGAACAGAGTCGATCGCTTCTACGATGTCCCGGGTAAAGTCACGAGGGTGGCTGGTTGTAAAGCGAACACGGCGGATTCCACCAACCTGCCCAACGGCTGCCAGCAACTCCGCGAAGCTCAACTTCCCTTCCGGGTCCCGATAACTGTTGACATTTTGGCCCAGGAGTTGAATCTCGGTGTAGCCGCGGTCAGCGATGCGGCGCGCCTCTTCCAGGACCGACGCAGCCGTGCGGCTTCGCTCTTTGCCCCGTGTGTATGGCACCACGCAGTAGGCGCAGAATTTGTCACAGCCTTCAATGATGGTGATGTAGCCGCGGTAGGGATTCTGGCGGGCTGTGAATTCGGTTTCGAAGGTCTCGTCGGTCTGGCGGTCATCGAGGCCCGTGATGCGATTCTCGCCTGCTTCAAGGCGGCTGAGCATCTCGGGCAGCTTGCGGTAGGAGGCGGAGCCTGAAACCAGCGAGACATACGGCGCCCGCTCAAAGATCTTTTCGCCTTCTTGCTGGGCTACGCAACCCAGGACCGCGAACCGCTTGCCAGCCTTGTGCAGTTTCTTGTAATCGTTGAGGCGATTGAAGACCTTCTGCTCCGCCTTGTCACGGATGGAGCAGGTGTTGTAGAGGATCAGACCGGCTTCAGCTTCGGTTTCAACTTGCCGGTAACCTTGATGTTCGAGCGTGCCAATCACTTTTTCGGAGTCATGGGCGTTCATCTGGCATCCGAAGGTTTCAAGATAGAAGGTTTTTTCGGTCGCCATAGTCATCCCCGAGTATATCGTGATTCCAATCACATCTGTTTCGCAGCCGTTGGATGGAGCGAGGAATGAGGACAGAGCCAGCGTTGTCCATTTTTGAACATGACAACTGCGAAAGCGGACATTCGTCTTCCCGAGGATGCGCACGACTCTTCCTGTTTTCAACAAGTTGGACACAGAATCGCGTGGTCGTTGGCGTGCTTCGAGCTTTGGTGGTGGTCGTTCTCCCCTGCGATCGCGCCTTTCCCAGACCGAACCAGAGAGGTCTCACTCCATGCAGAGCCTGTTCCAGGATATTCGTTACGGATTCCGGCAACTGGTAAAAATGCCGGGGTTCACGCTGACTGCTGTGCTTTCTTTGGCCCTGGGAATCGGAGCCACAACCGCCGTATTCAGCGTGATCTACGCCATTCTGATGGATCCCTATCCCTACGCGGCACCGGATCGGATGGCGCACATGCGCCTGGCCCTTCCATCCGGAGACCCCCGCGGTTTTGGTCTGACTGGAGGGCAATGGCAGCAAATCCGCAAATCCCCGGTGGTGGAAGACGCGGTGTTGGTGAACGATTGGAGCTTGACCGTTACCGGCTCCGATTTGCCGGAAGATGTGCAAGGGGTCTACTTCAGTTCGAATGGCTTCAACTACTTTGGAGTGCCGCCGGCATTCGGCCGCAACCTGCAACCGTCCGATGCGGTTGATGGGCAGGACCCGCAACCAGTCGTGGTGCTGGGCTACAAGTTCTGGCAGCGGCATTTCAACTCCGACCCTTCCGTTCTGGGCCGTACTCTTCAATTGGTCCGGAAGAACTATGCCATTGTGGGAATCGCCGCGCCGCGCTTCACCTGGGAAGACGGTGACGTATACCTTCCCCAGAAGATAACCCACGACCCGACCAGCACCTATTATGTTGGAATCCGGCTCAAGCCAGGCGTCACCCATACGGCAGCGGAAGGGGCCTTGCAGCCGCTGATGGAGCAATTTGCCAAGGAGACCCCGAAGCACTTTCCACTGGACAAGTTTCGGCTCAAGTTGGTGGGATTGAACGACGACTTCATCAAGCAACTGGGCGGAACACTCTATTTGCTCTTCGGTGCGGTCGCGCTGCTGCTGGTTATCGGTTGCAGCAATGTCTCGATTCTGCTGTTGGCGCGCGCCACGGCCCGCAATCATGAGTTTGCGGTGCGGGCGGCCATCGGCGCCAGCCGCAGCCGCATCGTCCGTCAACTGCTCACCGAGGCGCTCATGTTGTCCCTCACAGGCGCCGGGCTCGGCTTGCTTCTGGCCTACAAGACTCTGGCTTTCATTGTGGCCAACCTTCCCGAGGATTCCTTTCCCCATGAGGCGGCCATCCAGATCAACGTGCCGGTGCTCTTGTTCTCTATTGCCGTCGCAGTGGGGACCGGGATTCTCTTCGGCCTTTGGCCGGCTTGGCAACTCTCTCGCCCGGAAGTCAGCCAGGTGATGCAGTCCTCAACTCGCAAGACAACCAGCGACGTGAAAGGGCGAAGGACCCATGCCACGCTGATTGCGGGGCAGATCGCTCTCACCCTGCTGATGATGGCGGGAGCGGGAGCGGCCATCGAGGGGTTCCTTCACCTGATGCACACCAATCTTGGCTACGATCCGCACAATGTCATGTCGGTCGGAATACCGGTGCACGATGGAACCTACAAGACCTGGGCAGAACGGGTGGCTTATTTCGAGCAGCTTCGGACCAAAGTGGCAGAGGTTCCCGGCGTGACCATTGCGGGGATTTCAACCAATGCCACTCCGCCTTCGAACGGTTCAACACAGAAATTCGAAATCGTTGGCAAGCCAAGCCTGGAAGAACAGCCAGTGCGCCTCAATTTGGTCAGCCCGGAGTACTTTCCGTCCCTCCGCATTCCGCTGGCACAAGGGCGCATCTGGGATCAGGACGAGAACCATCGCGGCGCAGCGATGGTGGTAGTCAACCAGACGTTTGCGCGGCGCTACTTCCCTGCAGGCGATGCCATCGGCCATGCCATCAAGTTCCCTGCCCTGAACGACGAACCTCCCTACACCCTGAGAGCTCCTGGCGGAGATGGGCCTTTGCTCATCATCGGTGTGATCAGCGACAAGCTCGACGACGGGTTGGCCAAGCCTGTTTTGCCGGAAGTGTTTGTACCGTACACGCTTTGGATGCATATGTGGACTCAAATCCTGGTTCGGTCCGAGGTTTCGCCGCTGACGATGCTGCATTCGATCCGGGCAGCGGTGAATACCGTGGACCACGACCAGCAAACCGGTGGGTACCTTCACGATCTCGATTACTGGATCACGCATCAGCCAGAATGGGCTCGCGGTCGACTGATTGCGTGGCTGTTCGCTACCTTTGCCACATTGGCGTTGGCACTAGCATCGGTGGGGCTTTATAGCGTTGTATCCTACGCCGTGGTGCAGCGAACCAACGAGTTTGGCATCCGCATGGCGCTTGGCGCCCCTCGGAGCCATGTCTTGCGGATTGTCTTTGCATCGACCGTGGCAAGTGTTGGAATCGGCGTGGTTTCAGGCCTGGTCCTCAGCTTAGTCTTAAGCACGGTGCTGACTCACTGGTCCGCGGATAGTCATGCAAGCTCCCGCGATCCACTGCTGTTGGCGGTGGCCACGGCCACGTTACTGCTGGTGGCCGCAATTGCCTGCGCCGTCCCGGCTCGCCGCGCCGCCGAAATCGAACCCATGAAGGCGATTCGCTATGAGTAGCCCAGATTGGCGGGAAGCAAAACCTCTATGCCATTGACCACATTTTTGTGAAGCAGCCGGCCGCCTCCAAAACCGGTGGCAATTGGCCTGCACTTCTCACGGCCAGATCGACGACCTGTAGCGCCTCCCAGTCGGCCGTACTGGTGGCGTCTTCGCCGCCCATGCCGCAACGGTCGCGGCATGGGGAGACAGGACACTTGAGCCGGATAGCATTTCTAGTTAATCGAAACTGTCAGTGAGTTCGATGCCGACGCTCCCGGATTGTTCGCAACCAATGCCCCGGTACCCGCGCTCGCCAGGTCACTTGCCGGAAGGGCGACCGTGACATGTGTCGAATCCATAATCGTCGTGGTGCGATAGCTCCCGTTCCATGTCACCGCTACGCCAGGAATGAAGTTGCTGCCGGTAAGCGTGACGAGCGTGTTGCCTGCCCCATGCACAACCGAACTAATCGAACTCGATGCGAGAGTTGCCGCCGAGTTCGCGTTCAGCAACTGCGGAACCACAAACGCGCCGCGCAGCAGATAGATATGGCCGCCGCTGGTCAGCACGGCAAGACCATCCTGTCCCCAGCGAACCATGTCCACGCCTGTGTACGATGTGTTGCCCTCGATGGTTTCCATGTCGAGGAATACGCTGGCAGTTGGCAGGAAGGTGTTTTGGTTGAACGATTCGATGCCATCCACGGTGGTGTAGCCATTGTCGCTTGCTGACTGCGTGTTGACTAGGTAGAAAGCGCTCCTGAGCGAGGCGTCCGGAGCAAAAGAGAGATTCGCGTTGAATTCACCGCCTCCGCTTACCGGGTAGACGCCGATCTGTTTAGCGGGAACGGTCGCCGGATTTGCGACCCCGCCTGCATTGGCAGTGGCCAATCCGCCGCTGATCTTGAAGCAGCCGAAGCCGTTCAAAGTAGACTCGGTGTACTGCGAGTAGTCGTAGTACGTGAAGCCTGCCGAGGTCACAGTGTAGTGATCGAACGTAGCGCCGCTTGTATCGGTATCGAATGCCAGCATGTCGCCTGCGTCCAGGAAGGAAATGCACGACCCGCTGTAAGGTCCAGATGCCTGACCGATCATTGCTGCAGTTTTATGGGTTGGGTCAAACTGGTAAATCGCGTTGCCTGCCCACGATCCAAGGTCGATTGCAACCATGTTTTCGGTTCCCGGCTGTGTTGCAATGCCGCGTGGAGCCGGGCTGTTATCTGTGCCCGTCCCAGGTTGAATTGCGTAGGTGTACTCTGCTGTCTGCGTGAGCATGTTGAACACCGCCACGCTTTGGCTGCCTGCAAGCAGCGTGTACAGTACCTGCCCATCCGAGGTCAGAGCCAGGTTCTCCGGTTGGCTGCCGATTGCCACCGGAGTTCCCACCGTCGCGGTTGCCGGCGCGATGGCTACAATCGAGTTACCCGCTACCGAAGAGGACCCCGAGCCGACGCTGGCCATGATGTTCTGGGAATACGGATCGTACAGAATGTGGTTCGCCCCCAGCGTTATAACGCTGAAAACCGACAACGGCAGGGAGCCCGATGTTCCGCCCCCTGGGGCAGGGTTCGACACCGTGATTGCCGCCCACCCCAGGTTTGCCAACTGCGCGGCCGGTACCGTTGCCGTCAACGAAGTGCTGCTCGTGTAGCTGGTGCTAAGCGCCGTGCTTCCCAATAGAACACTCGACGCGCTGGTGAAGCCTGTGCCGGTTAGCGTCATGACCGTATCGTTGGAGCCGGCTTCGATCGTTGCCGGGCTGATCCCGCTCAAACTCGGCGCCACGTTGTAGGTTGAGCCGGTTACAGTCACCGCCGCCGTTGCCTGGTTGTTTGCTGTGTTGGGATCCGTCTCCGAGCCGCTGACCTGCACCGTCATGTTCGCGGTTCCCGCGCTCGTTTGTTCCACCACCAACGTGACGGCGCTGGTGTTTCCGTTGCCGATCCCACCCAGATCGCACGAGATGACGCTGCCCGTCGAGCACGTGCCCGAAGATGGCGTCACCGAGACCAGAACTCCTGTGGACGGAAGCATGGCTGTCAGCGCTACGTTGGTTGAGTTGGACGGGCCTGCATCGGTAATGGTCGCGGTATAGGTAGTGTTGGTTCCGGTCGTCGTGCCACCGCTTGCAGTCAGGGTTACGCCAAGGTCCGCGTTCACCGTCGAGAGGTCCTTCACCAGGTTGGAGCGCAGGCTGACCACTCCGAGGCCGGTACGGAACGCAAGACCGTTGGTCCCCCAGCGGGTGAGATGCGTAGCCGGCGTGGAGGAGTAACTTGTCGCGGAAGGCACGGACACAGAAATGACTGCGCTACCCGCCGAAGTGAATGAGGACAAACTGAAGGCCTGAATCTGGTTATAGCTGCCGTAGCTGTAGGCCTGCGAGTCATCGAGAACGAATACCAGCCCGAGTGTCGGGTCGGCCACCGTGGGTCCCTGCGCTGCCGTCGTTCCTGTCAGATAGAAGGTTCCAAGCAGCGCGCCAGCCTCCGCATCGTACACCGATTCAAAGTCCGTATAGGTTTTCCCGCCAACTAACTGCATGTCGTCGCTGGAGTAGCCCGCGTAGCTCCCGTTATACGCGGTGCTGCCCTTCTGAGTGAGCCCGCTCGCAGTGTAAGTGAAGACCGCGTATGCCCCATATCCTCCCGCATAGATTTCATTCGTTGTCCCATTGGTTTGCAGTGCATACGTAGAAAAGGACATTGCGGCACCGCGGAGAACCCCGCTGTCCCAGATGGCCAGAGAGCCCCCGCTGGTCCCCACCACAATGGAATTGTCCGTTCCAGGTAGCACGGCGAGCGCCAACGCCGTTTGAGGATTTTCGTAGAGACCGCCGTTGCCACCGAGCGAGAACTGCAACCCAGCCGTCCCCGTTGTCAAATTCACCTGGCGCACGGCTGATGCGGCGTCGAGCCCCACCCACAGAATGGTGCCATCGGAAGAGATTGCCAGCCGGTTCGGTTCGCTGCCCACCGGAATCGGCGTCCCCAGGGCTCCGGTCTCTGGATCCACCGACACCACCGAGTTGCCGTATGGCGCGCCTGCCGCGCTCGGCACCGAGACGTAGAGCAGCCCATTCACGGGGTTATACACCATGCTGTTGTTGGGAATGCCCACATAGGCGGTGTACGGCAGCGGCGCTGTCGTTCCCCCGCCCGGCGCCGGCGTGGTTACCGTGAAGTTCAGATTGCCGGGCAGCGCTATGCTGGAAGCGGGAACTGCCACAGTGAGTTGCGTCGAGTTCACAAATGTCGCTGCAATGTCGGTTCCGTTCACCGCCACCGTTGAACTCGACGTGAAACCTGTTCCATTCAGCGTCACCGTCGCTGCAGTGTTGATCGGCCCCACACTCGGAGAGATCGATGTCAGCGTCGGCGCGGGAGGATTCACGATAGTCACCGTCATCGCATTCGACACCGCCGGGCTCGACTCCGGGCTGTTCACCGTAATGGTCGCCGTACCCACGGATGTCAGCAAGCTTGCGGGGACTGTGGCTACAAGTGCCTCTCCGCTGTAGCTGTAGGATTCTTCTTGGTTTGCCAGAGCCGTACCGTTCCACAGAATGGCCGGACTCGATGACGAGAGCGTTGAACCGCTTTGCGGGAAGAGGTTCGTACCCGCCACAATGATCGTCGTGTCGCCCGATCCTACCAGGAATTGCGTCGGCGAGACCTGCGTAATCACAGGCGCCGGCATCGGCTGATAGAGTGTCAGGATTCCATAGCCGACCGTGCCACCGCCCGGAGCCGGATTTACTACACTCACCATGAATTGTTGTGCCGTCGCCTGCTGAGCGGCTGTGAGGGCAAAGGTCAACTGTGTCGCGCTCACATAGGTTGTCGGAACGGCCACTGCGGTGCTCCCGAGTACCGTTCCGCCAAGTTGAATCGTCGACGTTGGAATGAATCTCGTCCCCGTGACCGTTATCGTGGTGGGAGTCGTGGCCCCGGTCGCGATCATCGAGGGCGAAAGGCTGATCGGCCCTCCTGGCGGTGGATTGTCGACCGCAATCGTTGTGGCGGCCGACGCTCCTCCGCCCGGAGTCCCATTCACCGCCGTCAACGACAGGCTTCCTGTCGCGGCCACATCGGCCGGGGTCAAAAGCACCTGAACCTGCGTCGTGCTCACATAAATCGTCGACCGCGCCTGTCCGTTTACGTCAATCACCGTCGTTGGAACAAAACCTGTGCCGGCCAGCGTGACCACAGGGGACACTGCCCCCAGCAAGACTGTTGCCGGGACCGGCTGCGAAATCGTCGGCGTCGGGTTATTGATGGCGAGGTTCGCGCTTCCAGAGCTTCCTCCGCCCGGCGTCGGATTCGTCACCGTTACCGCAATAAGCTGCCCGATCGCCTCGTCATTCACCGTCAGTTGAAATGTCAATTGCGTCGCGCTCACATAGCTCGTCGCGCGAACGGCTCCGTTCACCTGAACCGAGGACGAGGAAACAAAGCCTGTCCCCGTCACCGTCATGCTTGTCGGTGTTGGGGTTCCCGCAGCTACGCTGGCGGGCGCAAGCGTAACGGCCGATCCCGGCGCTGGATTGGCCACGGTAAGCGTCGTCGCCAAAGTCGATCCGCCTCCCGGTGCTGGATTCACAACAGTGACGGGAATCAGTTGAGCCGTCGCCTGGTCCGCTACCGTGAGTTGGAAGGTCACTTGCGTCGCGCTGACATAGGTTGTGGTGCGTGCCGCTCCATTCACTTGAACCGTCGACGCCGGGATGAAATTCGAACCCGTCACAGTGACATTGGTGGCCGTGGCAGCGCCCACCTGGGCATTGCTTGGAGAAAGCGTAATTGCGGTTCCGGGCGCAGGATTGTTGATTGCAAGCGCCGCTGCCGCTGAAGTTCCTCCGCCCGGCGTTCCGTTGACCGCCGTCAGCGCCAGGCTGCCCACACTGGCCAGGTCCGCCGCTGTCAAAGCCACATCCACCTGGGTGGCGCTCTCAAAGACCGTCGCCCTCCCACTGCCATTCACGTCGATGACCGTCGTCGGAACGAATCCTGAGCCCGTCACGGCCAATGTTGACGCACCACTTCCCGCCGGCAGCACCGCCGGCGTCAGCGCCGCAATCACAGGCGCCGGGTTCGTCACACTCAGATTGACGGCGGGGCCTGACCCACTGCTCGCCGTTCCGTTCAGCGCGATCACCGGAAGCTCTGCCCCGCTCGCCAGTTGCTCCGCCGTCAGGGTCGCCGACACCTGGGTGGCGCTCACATAGCTGGTCACTTCAGCCACATCGCCGGCCTGGATGGTCGTCGTGCTCTGAAACCCTGTCCCGTTGACCGTCAGCGTGAGCGGTCCCGATCCCGCCACGACCGTCGTCGGACTGATCGAGGTCACAGTGGGTGGAGGGGTTGTGGTTGCCGTTCCGACGCTACTCGTCGATGAACCACCGCAGCCGGTAAGAATTCCAAAAGCAACAAAACAGAAGTTAAGGACGAGACAATGTGGGCTTTTCATGACCGGCGATCATATCGCAGGCATCTACGCTTTCGCAGTGATCTGCACAGTTCCTTCCATGAATTCATTTCGCAGACACCGGTCCACCCCACAATCGCCTCTTGTACCGGACTGGAATTGGCCCCAATCGTATCGGCAATTCCTGGGCCAAGACGCGATAGTAGAAAACGAGAAGTTACCTCTCGTGGCAGCAATCCCCTCCTCGGGTCCCATTGTTCCTTGGAAGCAGCGGGGTTCCAACACTTGGATATTCTTCTCAAGAAGCTGCGGAGTAACCTGTCTTCACTATAACTAACTTGTTTTCTGCTACTTCCCTACCATACCCGTTTGCATTACCGGCTGCGAAATGGCTGCCCGCCAATCCTTGGCGAAGAAAGCCCGGAGCCTCTTGCAGTCCCTGCCATTTCACATCGCTCCGGCTGGGAGCGCACACTCGCTCCCAGCCGGCCGACGCACACAGCAGACCCCCGCGGTCAGCGGACCAGGAAGCCGCTGGAAACGTCCTCCAAATGCTCCGCCGGGGAAACAGGTTCTGGCTCGGCAACAGCCTTGTTGGCCGCCAATGCCGCCCGCACTCCGGCCGCATACGCCGGATCGGCCTTCTCGAAGTGGCCCAGTTGCCGCTCCACAATGAACTCCGGAACCCCGCTCATGGCCGTGGCTATGTTACTGAACAACCGCTGTTTCTGCTCCTCGGTAAACAGCCGGAACAGGTTGCCGGGCTGGGTATAGTCGTCGTTGCCCTCGCGATGGTTATAGCGGGCCATGTCGCCTGAAATGCGCAGCGGCGGCTCCAGTACCGCGGGGTCCTGGGCCGGGCCGTTGAAGCTGTTGGGCTCGTAGTAGGCGTCGGGGTTGCCGCTGTTGTTGTCAAAGAAGCGCATCGCGCCATCCTTGTTATAGGTGTGCACCGGGCAGAGAGGCCTGTTCACCGGCAGCGCCTCGTAGTGCGTTCCCAGCCTGTGCCGATGCGCGTCGGCATACGAGAACACCCGGGCCTGCAGCATCTTGTCTGGCGAGAAGCCGATGCCCGGCACCGAGTTCGACGGGCTGAACGCCGCCTGCTCGATCTGCGCGAAGTAGTTATCGGGGTTGCGGTTCAGTTCCACGTAGCCCACCGGAATCACGGGGTAGTCGGCATGTGGCCAGACCTTGGTCAGATCGAAGGGGTTGTAAGAAGTCTTCTCCGCGTCCATCTCCGGCATGATCTGGATTTGCAGGTTCCAGCGTGGGAACTCGCCCCGGTCAATCGATCCGTAGAGATCCTCCTGGTAGCTCTCGCGGGTCTTGCCGATCACTTCGGAAGCCTCGGCATTGGTGAAGAACTTGTGGCCCTGGGAGGTCTTGAAGTGGAATTTTACCCAGAAGCGCTCGCCCTTGTCGTTCCAGAAGCTGTAGGTGTGCGAGCCGTAGCCGTTCATGAAGCGCGGGCTCTGGGGCAGGCCGCGATCGCTCATCAGAATCGTCACCTGGTGCAGGCTCTCTGGTGACAGAGACCAGAAGTCCCACATGGCGGTGTTCGACCGCAGATTGGTACGCGGATGCCGCTTCTGCGTATGGATGAAGTCGGGGAACTTCAATGGGTCCCGCACAAAGAAAACCGGGGTGTTGTTGCCTACCAGGTCCCAGTTCCCTTCCTCGGTATAGTACTTCATGGCAAAGCCGCGCACGTCGCGCTCGGCGTCCGCCGCGCCCTGTTCGCCCGCCACAGTCGAGAAGCGGAAAAGGCACGGGGTCTGTTTGCCGATAGCGGAGAACAGCTTGGCGCGAGTGTATTGGGTGATGTCGTGGGTCACGGTCAGGGTGCCGAACGCCCCCCAGCCCTTGGCATGCACAACCCGCTCGGGAATGCGCTCGCGGTTCTGCGCAGCCAGTTTCTCAATCAGTTGGTGGTCCTGCAGCATCACCGGGCCGCGCGGCCCGGCAGTCAGAGAATTCTGATTGTCAGCAATCGGTGCTCCGGAGGTCGTAGTAAGGCGATCAGCCATATGTGCATCTCCTTGTGAGGCGCGCGTGTTCCTGCGTGCAGAGCCGGTTGGAAGGGGAGATTTGGCCCTTTGGCCGCAGGCACACACCGGCTCACCTGTTCAAACTAGGCCGTCCAAGTCCATAAGTAAAATCGATTGTTTCTACAATGACGATTCGCCAGCTCTATGATAAAACCGAAAGAAAGGGAGCCGGACCGCTCATGAATCTCCAGGAACTTCGCTATCTCGACGCCGTGGCGGAGCATCGCCATTTTGGCCGCGCCGCCAATGCCTGCAACGTGAGCCAGCCGACATTGAGCAGCCAGATTCGCAAGCTTGAAGACGAGTTGGGGGTGATGCTGATCGAGCGCACCAATAAGCGCGTGGAGATGACCCCGGTGGGTGCCCAGATCCTGATCCATGCGCAGCGGGCTCTGGCTGAGGCCGGGCAGATGGAGGCGGTGGCGAGAGCGGCGCGCGATCCGTTGGTGGGATCTCTGAAGCTGGGTGTGATTCCCACCCTGGCTCCCTACCTGATGCCCTTGATTCTGAACCCCTTGCGCCAGGAGTATCCGGGGTTGGCCATCGAGCTGTGGGAAGACCAAACACGGTCGCTCATCGACGGATTGCGCAATCATCGCCTGGACGCGGCGTTGCTGGCCACAGCCGCCGAGTCGCCTGAGATCACCGAGATTCCCCTGTTTGATGAGCCTTTGCTCGCTGCATTGCCCTTGGATCACCGATTGGCGGCGGCCCAGTTCGTCACCGAGGAGGACTTGTCGGAAGAATTGATGGTGCTGGCTGACGGTCATTGCTTGGTGAATCATGCTCTGGCGGCGTGCGGTACCAAGCGTTCGACACCTCGCACCGGACTGCAAGGCTCCATGCAGGCCGCGACACTGGAAACGCTGGTGAACCTGGTGGCGGCAGGCTATGGCGCCACGCTCATCCCGGCCCTGGCGGCGGAGTCGCTCGGCCACCGCGGCATCGCTCTGCGGCCCTTGGCCGGGCAATCTTCCAGAACCATCCGTCTGGCCAGCAGGCCTGGTTTCCCCCGTCCCCAGGCGCTCCGCGCTCTGGAAAAGGTGATCCGGCAGGCGGTCGGCAACGAGGTTTCGGCTTAGATTGTGCGTCGAGGGTGATTCGCTCCATCAATACAAAAGGCTCCAGGTTATCGGACTGGAGCCTTTTGTCGATCAGCTGTCCATGGAGATGGACGCCGCCTGAGAAACTGAGTGCGTAGTACCACGTCGGCTTCGTCAGTCAAATATCGAGGTCGAATGTCTGGCGGAGGGCAACGGAGTTGAACCGTAATGGCTGATAGGGCCACTCGACCGTTTTTCAAGCGACGTCCAGTACCGAGCCCTGTGGAAAACCCCTGCAAATCGCTGTGAAAAAGCCCCGTTTTCCACTGTTTTTCGGCTATTTTCACCAATTGTGAATTACGGACCGCCTTATCCACAAATACCTGTTTTTCCGCGTTGACCCCGCCCCTCAGGCTCCGTAAAGTCGGTATTCGGGAAGCAATATTTCCCCCGGCCGAGCCGCTCGGAAAACCGGCCGGCAACCGTGCTGGACGGCCGCACCCAGAACCAGGAATTCGGAGCGAACATGCTGAAACTAAAAAAAATCCATATTCTCGGCTTCAAGAGCTTTTGCGACCGCACGGAGTTGACCGTGCCGGGTACAGGCATCGCCGTGGTCGTCGGCCCCAACGGGTGCGGCAAATCCAACATCCTGGACGGGCTCAGTTGGGTGCTCGGCGAGCAGAGCGCCAAAACCCTGCGCGGCGCCAACATGCAAGACGTGATCTTTGCCGGCACTCGTGACCGCAAGGCTCTCGGCATGGCCGAAGTCACCATCACCATGTTCGACCCCGGCGCCTACGAAGGCCCCATCCCCGTCGAGCCCGAGATCCACATCGAGAATGACGGCCCCTCCGACTGGGACGAAGACGAAGTCCGCCGCCAGCGCGCCGCCGAGGCCGAGGAGATTATCGCTGCCGAGCAGCCCGGCCAGGTGCTGGATGAAGATGGCCCCGAGCACAATCCTGACCAGCCGCAATATGTAAGCACCGGGCAGGGGCCGCAGCCGGTGGTGCTGAAGATCCGTCGCCGCAAATTCCATCGCACCCCCCAAAAAGGCGAAATCGTCATCACCCGTCGCCTGTTCCGCACCGGTGAAAGCGAATACTTGCTGAATGGCAAGCTATGCCGCCTGCGCGACATTCAAGACATCTTTATGGGCACCGGCCTCGGACCGGAAAGCTACGCCATCATCGGTCAGGAGCGCATTGGCCAACTGCTCAGCTCCAAGCCGCACGACCGTCGCGCCATTATCGAAGAGGCCGCCGGCATTACCCGCTTCAAGACCAAGAAGCGTCTGGCCGAACTGCGTCTGGAAAGCGCCAAGCAGAACCTGGCCCGCGTTGACGACATCTTTGAAGAAGTAGCGCGGCAGATGAACAGCCTGAAACGCCAGGCAGCCAAGGCAGAGCGGTTTGGCGCGGTGCGCGACGAACTGCGCAACCGTTTGCGTGTGGTGCTTACCAGCCGCCTGGCCCTCATGGACGCCGAGCAGGCTCGTCTGGACGAAGAAATCGGCGCATTGACCGAGCAGATCGACACATCGGCCGCACTGATCGAGACCCAGGAAGCTAGCCAGCACACCCTTACAGAACGTGGCTACGAAATCGATCGCGAAGGCCAGGAAGCGCAGAACCGCGCAAACAGTGCCGCCATCGAGTTGGAACGAGCCACGGCCCGGGAGCGCAGCAACCAGGAGCGCGTTGGCGAGTTGGAAGCGCGTATCGCCGCTGCAGGCGCAGAGCTTGAGGCAACAAAAACCCAACTGGGCGGCATTGCCGAAGAAAAGGCCCAGCAGCACCAGTTTCTGGAGTCGGCGGCGGGCGAGGCCCGGGCCTTCCGTCAGCAGGTGGAAGCGCGTCAGCAGGAAGCACGCACTGCGGCCGACGAGGTTTTCAACGCCGAAAGGCAGTTGGAGTCGAGTCGCCGCCACGCCATGCATCTGCTGACTCTCGCCGGAAACGCCCGCAACCATACTGCCCAGGCCGAGGAGAGTCTGGCAGCTCTGGAGCGCGAGTCCGACAGGCTTGAGGCCGAGATGGGCCAGGCCCGCAACGAGCTTGAGACCCTGGGCGTCGAGCGCGGACAGGCCCGCACGCGCTTCGAGCAGACGGCCGAAGCTCTGAAGCGCCTTGAAGGCGAAATCGCCACGCTCCGCGCTACCGTGCAGGCACGCCGCGCCGACGAAAACGCCCAGCGCACCCGTGCCAACCAGTTGCGCAGCGAACAGGCCGCCGTCAGTGGCCGCCACAACTCGCTTGAAGCGCTGATTCGCAACCACAGCTATTCCACTGACACCGTCCGTCGGTTGCTGAAGCCGGGCGCTCTCGGTCAGGGCATGGCGTCGGTGGGCACGCTGGCCGACTTCCTTGAAGTTAGCGGTACCCACGAAGCCGTGGTCGACGAGTTCCTGCGCGAAGAGCTCAACTACGTCGTGGTCGAAAGCTGGGCCGCGGCCGATCAGGGTGTGCGCTTGCTCAAGTCCGGCATTGACGGACGCGCCACCTTCCTGATTCACCCTGCCCCTGCGGGGGGCAGCTCTTTGGACGAGAGCTACGACGCGATCAGCGCTCCCGGCCTGACCCCGCTGCGCGACTCGATCCGCGTGCTGAATGGCTTCGGGCGGTCGCTTGAGTCCATTCTGCCCAAGCTCAAGCACGGCTACCTGGTCGACGATGCCGACGACGCGTTGCGGCTGGCGTCGCAGCACACCCACGCCTTTTTCCTCACTGCCGAAGGCGAGTGCTTCCACAATGCCACGGTGACCGGCGGCAAGCCGGCCAGCGAAGGCCCTCTGGCCATCAAGCGCGAGTTGCGCGAGACCACCACACGGCTTGAACAGTTGGCCTCCGCACTGGCGCAAGCGGAGACCGATGCGGTCTCCCTGACCAAGCAGATTGAAGAGCTGAACGGCCAACTCGAAACGTGCGGCCAGGAACGGCGTCAGACCGAAACCGACGCCGCCAACCAGGGCGCAGCGCTGAAGCAGATGGATGGCGAAGCGCAGCGTGTCGAGCGGCGTCTGCAGGAGTGGGCATCGCAAGCGGCGCGCAATAAAGATGCGCGCGAGGTCAAGCGCAGTTCCATCGACCAGAAGCGGGAAGAGACCGTACGGCTGGAGGCAGAGCACGCCACCGCCGAGGCTGCTCTGGATGAGTTGCAGGCCCAGCTCGCCATGCTGCGCCAGAAGCGCGAGGGCATGCAGCAGGAAGCGGCCCAGGTTACCGCGGAGCTGGCCGGCCTGGAAGAACGCCGTCGCGGCGCCGAGGCTGCCTATCAGCGCATTGATCGGCTCCATGCCGACCTGGAACGCCGTGTCCTGACCATCGAGCAGCAACGCGCCGCCGCCGAGGCCGAAAGTGCCCAGCGCACTGCCGAAAGCGCGGCACTGGGCGGTCGTCTGCAGGAACTGGCTGCCGCGCGGGCCGAGGCATTGTCATTGGCGCAGACCCTTGGAGCCCAGGGACAATCGCTCCGCCAGCAGTTGGCCGCGCTGGAAACGCAACTGAAGACCGACCGCGCCACTCTGGAGCAGATGCGCGAAGCCCGCTCAACGCGGGCCACCTTGGTGGCAAAACTGCGCGCCGATCTGGAGCACCACGAAGCCAGTTGCGTGACCGAGCTGAACATCGAAGCCCAGGCTTTGCGCGACGATCTGCTGACGACGCGCCTGACCGGCGATGTGCTCGCCGCCGAGGAAGAAGCTTGCCGCGCCCTGCGCCAGCGCATGGAACAGATGGGCCCGGTGAACATGATGGCGCTGGATGAGTACAAGGAAACGGCCGACCGCCACGGATTCCTCGAAACCCAGCGCAAGGACCTGATGGAATCGATCGAGAATACCCAGGAGACCATCAAGGAAATCGATCGCATCTCACGCACCAAGTTCGACGAGGCATTCGCCAAGATCAACGAGAACTTCGCGCAAGTCTTCGCTCGCCTGTTCCAGGGCGGCCAAGCCTTCCTGCGGCTCACCGACGCGGAAAACCAGGCCGAGAGCGGACTGGAGATCGTGGCTTCGCCTCCGGGCAAAAAGCTGCAGAATGTGCTGCTGCTCTCGGGTGGAGAAAAAGCGCTGACCGCGCTGGCGCTGCTGGTGGGCATCTTCCAGTTCCAGCCCAGCCCCTTCTGCGTGCTCGACGAGGTCGATGCCCCGCTGGACGAAACCAACGTGGGCCGCCTGGCCGATCTCCTCCACTCGCTGAGCAAGGACACGCAGTTCCTGCTCGTTACCCACTCCAAGCGGATGATGCAGTCGGCCGATATGATCTACGGCGTCACCATGCAGGAGCCCGGTGTGTCCAAGGTGATCAGTGTGCGCCTTGGCAGCCACATGCAGCAGAGAGCCACTGCATAGTCTTTCTGTTCCGGGATAGCTAGGGAAGCTCTGATTAAGTCGAGGTATTGAAAGGGCACGGCTTCAGTCGTGTCTCCATGAGCCTTTGGCCCACCCAAGTGGATGAAAACGCGCGCGGACGCGGATGCTGTGTCGCGTGAAGCGCCCCGGAGGGGCGAATCGAAAATAGCCCAGGGCGGAAGCCCTGGGTGAGCAGCCTGAATTGCTGCGCAAGCCCCGGAGGGGCGGCCG
>Ga0181520_10003186_pt1 | contig 29101 bp, 21 predicted proteins | sample PEATcosm2014_Bin_29_FD_132451 | JGI IMG/M metagenome (GOLD analysis project Ga0181520, IMG submission 132451) | Peatland microbial communities from MTU Mesocosm Facility, Houghton, MI, USA - PEATcosm2014_Bin02_30_metaG | ecosystem: Environmental > Terrestrial > Soil > Wetlands > Peat | place...
CGTTGCAAGAATTGCCGTCAGGCAAAGAAGAACGATCAGGGGGGGTCCGGCTACCGTTCGGCTCCGGCACAGGGTACACCTGTGATTTGTTCGGGTTGCGGCCAGCCTACAACAGTGCCTTTCGAACCGCGTGGCGATCGTCCGGTGTTCTGCCGGGATTGCTACCAGGCGCGCAAGGGCAGCGGCGGCGGCGCCGGCAGTTCGCGTGGTCGCGGCCGTTAGTAGATTTTGAGCCGGTCCGAAGGTCGCCTTTGACCTCGGATCGGCTTTTATCCAGGCGGGTTCAACCAAAGCTCCGCGGCGGCGGCCGGTTCGGCTGTTGTCGCAGTGGGTGGGCATTGGGTGCTGTCTCCCTGTCCGATTCCTGGGTCGCAAGATTGACACCAGAGTGTTGGAGAGGTCAGCAGGAATCCGGATTGTTGCCTTTGTTGCCATCCTGGCCTTATGGGCCGGACGAATGACAGCTGTGGCTGCGTCGCCCTTGAAAGGGCGGCCAGTGCGGTGTCTAGAGCTTGTTTCAAAAATGGCTCAACAGGCCAGGTACGCGCACTCAGGGGTTAAAACCCGTCGCTTTATCGCACCTTTCGGCACGACTAAAGTCGTGCCCTGTTACAGAACCGTTTTTTGAAACAAGCTCTAGGACTGCTTTGGTCAGGATTGCCTTTCGGACCGCAAGGTCTATGCCATTGCGAGTTTCTGCAATGTAGCGGGACGCGCAAACGGGCGATCGTAGCGCATGGGATTCTTTTCATAGACACCCGCAATTGCCCGCCGCTAAACTGGGGTCCACGTGTTCCTCGATAAATCCCAACCCCTGAGGATCCTTCCCAACACCATGGTCTCCCAACTTTCCTTCGCACGGCTTGCATGGAAGAACCTCTGGTGTGGCGCGCGCCTTGCACCGGTGGAGGCGCTCAAGGCATGACTAGCCCACTGCTGGAAGTGCGTGACCTGCGCAAGAGCTACGACGAGGGACGAATCGAGGCCCTGCGCGGTGTCGACCTCTCCATCAATGCGGGAGATTTTCTGGCCATCAGCGGGCCCAGCGGCAGCGGCAAGTCCACTCTGTTGCAATTGCTGGGCGGACTCGACACTCCCACCAGCGGCGAGGTTCTCTTTAGGAACGCCCGGCTCGGCTCCACAATCGACCTCGATACCTACCGGTCTCAGAATGTCGGATTCATCTTCCAGGCGTTTCATCTGATGCCTACGCTTCGCGTGCTCGAGAACGTGCAGGTGCCCATGCTGGCGGTGAACGAGAATGGATTCGACCGCATGCGACGCGCTGAGGCTCTACTGCGCGAAATGGGCATGGAGCACCGCCTGCGGCAGTATCCCAACGAACTGTCGGCAGGAGAGCGGCAGCGGGTGGCGATTGCGCGAGCCCTGGCCAACGCGCCGGACATTCTGCTGGCCGACGAGCCCACTGGGAATCTTGACAGCGTCAACACGGCGCGGATCATGGAGATACTTACGGGAATCCAGAAGCAGCGCGGCATGACGCTGATTGTTGTAACGCACGAAAACGACATCGCGCACTCGGCCGCCCGGCAGATTCGCATTCGCGACGGAAGGATCGAAGCATGAGGCTGACCCATGCCCTCCTCACCATCGCGCTGCTGCTGCCGATGGCCGCGCAGGCCGCGGATGTGCGTGCAGTGCTCGTTGTGCCGCGGCAGCGTATCCAGTCGGCGGACTATCGTGTGAGCGGCCACCTGGTGCGAGTGGACGAAAGCGGGACGCGCACCAGTTATGGCGTCAACATCAAGGCCCGCTGGTTTCCCGGCGTGCTGCGGGTGCTCGTGGAAGTCGCTTCGCCGGCCAATGCGCGGGCGCATGTTCTTCTGGAAATGAGGCCAAATGGGAGAAATACGGTCCAGATTGCACATCCCGGCGACGCGACGCCCGTTACACTTCCGTTTGAGAAATGGGGAGAGGGACCGCTGGGCGCCGGATTCAGCTACGAGGATTTTCTTGAGGCGCACTACTTCTGGTCCGGGCAGACGGCGCTGCCGGCAGCGAAGTACGGCGCGCGCGATTGTGACGTGGTGAAGAGCACGCCGGGAGCGGCGGACCGGACGCATTACGCCCAGGTCACAACCTGGCTCGATCGCGGCATCGGCTTCCCGGTGTATGCGGAGAAGACGCGGAAGGAGACCGGGCAGGTGAAGGAGTTTACCTACTTCGGGTTGCGCCAGAACGGTGGCGTCTGGTCGGCAAGCCAGGTGGAAGTGAAGTTACGGGGCCATGCAGGTTCAACGCTGCTGATTGTCGACCGGGGGACGCCCAAGGCGAATCTCGATCTGAAGGATTTCAGTCCGGCACAACTCACGCATTTCTAGGATGGCGCATGTACTTCCTTCTCTCGATTCTCGGTTTGGCGGCGGCGCTGGTTTTGGTTGGCTATCTCTACCAATGGCTGGGAGCGCTCTCTGATCGGAGGCGCTATGCGACTGAAGGCCGCTGGATCGATATCGGAGGCAGGCGCAGGCTCTACGTGCTGGAAAAAGGATCGGGGGACGCGACCGTTCTGTTTGAGGCCGGGATCGCGGCCACCAATCTGAACTGGTTTCATATTCAGCAGACGGTTTCGCAGTTCGCTTTGACCGCTTCCTACGATCGCATCGGCCTGGGCTGGAGCAGTCCATGCCACACGGCGCGCACGCCCGCCAACATCGCCGAGGAACTGCACGCCATGCTGGCCGGCGCGGGCATCAAACCGCCCTACATCCTGGTAGGGCATTCTTTCGGTGGACTGGTCGTGCGCCGTTACGCGCTTCTGTTTCCCGCAGACGTGTCCAGCGTGCTGCTAATCGACCCCATGCGCTGCGAAGAATGGCCGCCGCTCGATCCCGCCAAGCAATCCGAACTCGATCGCGGCAGGAAGCTGACCGGCATTGCCGTTCCGATTGCGCGCTTCGGACTCGCTCGCCTGGCCGTGACCTCGCTGTTTTGCCGCTCCGGCAAGATTGCCGAGCGGCTGGCCGGCGCCGCCGGCGATGGCGGCCGGCATGTGCTCCAGCGCATCAAGGACGAGGTGGGCAAAATGCCGCGGGAGGTGTGGCCCATTGTCGCAGCGCACTGGTCACGCCCCGGCTACTATGCCGGTATGCGCAGTCACGTTGAAGCCGTGCCCGACACCGTGCGCGAAATGCAGGACGCGGAGCCCATTCACGGCATTCCCATACTGCTGCTCACGCCGGGAAAATCGTCGCCCTTGTCGGAGCAGTGTCTTCAACGCATTGGCGACAATGTCCAGCAGGTGATTGCGCCGGCCAGCGCGCATTGGATTCATCTCGACCAGCCCGACCTGGTGATTGATTCGATCCGCGCGATGGTGGGGGCTGTCGTGGCCCAACCCATGGTGGCTGCCGACTAATCCGCTCGTCCGGTTGGCCTGGCCCTCTCCGGCCCCAGGCGTTGCAAAGCCCGTCCAATCTCTCCTCAGCGAAGAATTTGTGTCACCTTTTTCGCGTCTGGGGTATCCTTTTCCTTGAATTCGCTCGCCTCTTCCTCCTTTTCCCGCGAGCCGATCAGCTAGGTCTCTGACCGCTTGATTTTGTACCACTGATGGGTGCCCCAGGTCTCGATTTTGAGACCTGGGAAAGCATGAACTCAATGACACTTCTTCATCCGGTCACAGGCCTAGTGACGAAAAGTTCCCTCTTGAAGCAAGCCAAGGAGACCTATGCCCGGCAACCGCTTCAATGCGTTTCACGATTACGGCGTCGGAATTGGCCTGCGCATTCCGCACTACCGGCACATCTTCTCCCGCAAGCCGGTGGTCGACTGGTTCGAGATCATCTCGGAAAACTTCATGATCGACGCCGGCCGTCCGCTCGCTGTCCTCGACCAGATTCTCGAACAATATAGAGTCGTCCAGCACGGCGTCTCCATGTACTTCGGCTCCGTTACCGCGCCCGACCCCGAGCACCTGCGCCGCCTGAAAAACCTGGTTCGCCGCACCCATACTCCATGGCTCAGCGACCACCTCTGCTGGGGCAGTGTGGACGGCACCTACACCCACGACCTGCTCCCGCTGCCTTACACCTGGGAGGCAGTGGAGCGCACCGCTGAGCGCGTTCGCATGGTGCAGGACTACCTTGAAATCCCCGTGGCTGTCGAAAACGTGTCGAGCTACGCGGCCTTCACCGCCTCGCAGATGACCGAGTGGGAGTTTTTGACCGAAGTTGTCGAACGCGCCGACTGCGGAATCCTTCTCGACGTGAACAACATCTACGTTTCGGCCATGAACCACGAGTTCGAGCCGATGGATTACGTCAACGCCGTCCCTGCGCACCGCGTAGCCCAGATCCACATTGCCGGCCACTCCCGCTACGAGAAGTACATTCTGGATACGCACGATCATCCGGTTATCGATCCGGTGTGGCAGCTCTACGCCCGGGCCATCGAGCGTTGCGGGCCGACCCCCACCCTGCTCGAATGGGACGACCGTATCCCCAGCTTCGACGAAGTTCACGCTGAAGCCAAAAAGGCCGAGCGCTATCTCCACGCCGAGACACTTGCGGAGGTCGCCCCGTGAGCTCTCAACCCATGAATCTGGACTATTTGCAGCGCGAGATGGCCGCTGCTGTGATGCAGCCGCTTGAACCGGACGAGTCCATGCGCGCGCACGCCCCCGACGGCCGCTCCATGGTTGGTGTGGCCGAGTCCTTCATCGCCCCCAACAGCCGCCTCACCCCCTTCGAGCGCCTTGAAATCTACAACCGCCAGTACTGGTTCCGCGTCCTCGGCGCATTGGCTGAAGACTTTCCCGCGCTGCAGGCCCTCCTCGGAGGCCGCGCATTCGAAGCTCTGTCCGTCGCTTACCTCACCGCGCATCCCAGCCGCTCGTTCTCGCTGCGCAACCTGGGTTCGAGGCTCGTCGCCTGGCTTACAACCAATCCGCAATGGGCCGGCCGCCGTCGCCGCCTGGCTCTCGACGTCGCACGCATCGAATGGGCCTTTGTGGAGGCTTTCGACTCTGCCGAGCGCGCCCCGCTTTCCCTCGATCAGATTGCGGCTCTCGACGGCGACTCCCGCCTCGCTCTCCAACCCCACCTGCAACTGGTGGCTCTCGACTATGCAGCCGACGATCTGGTGCTCAAACTCCACGACCGCGAGAAACGCCAGACCAGCGAGGCCGGCATTCGCCATGACGACGAGACAGACACGCCCGCCAAGCTGCCCCGGCTGCGCCTCCGCCCCACCTGGCTTGCGGCTCACCGCGTGGACCTCTCGGTCTACTACCGGCGTCTCGAGCGCGAGGAGTTCCTTACCCTCGCCGCCCTCCGCCTCGGCCTGCCGCTCGCCGAAGCCATCGAATCGGGTTTCCGCGATTCCCCCATCGTGCAGCACCGCCGTCCGCGGCGCGTTCGCGCATGGTTTGCCACCTGGTCCGAGCTCGGTTGGATCTGCGCCCCCGAATCCGACTCATTCAGGCAGGAATAGAAAGGAACGACATGTACTCGATCGCGAATATCCTGCGGGCAGCGTACATGCATGTCCGCACATTGCTGAACTGGTTGCAAAGCCCGTTGCTTTTGGCCATTCGTCTCTATTGGGGATGGCAGTTTGCCCAGGACGGCTGGGGCAAGCTCAACCATCTCGACCGCGTGATTCAGTTCTTTACCAGCCTGAACCTTCCCGCGCCCGGCCTGACCGCACTCACCGTAGCCCTGGTCGAATTGCTCGGTGGCATCCTTTTCGCATTCGGATTTGCATCCCGCCTCGTCTCGTTGGTGCTCTTCGTCAACATGACCATGGCCTACCTGAGCGTGCCTGACGACCGCACCAACTTCTTCCACATTCTCTCCAAGCCCGATGACTTCTACGGCGCCACTCCCTACACTTACTGGTTCGCCGCCCTGCTGATCCTCGTCTTTGGCCCCGGCCTGTTTGCTGTTGATACCCTGATCGCCCGCCGGTTCGCCCCGCCAAGCAAAGCCTGATCCGGCGCGCTATCATCGTTCCACCTTAATCTGCAGGTGGAAAGCAAACGGGAATGCGGATCGCGTACATGCTCACCTCGCTCGGCATGGGTGGAGCAGAGCGGCAGGTGCTGGCGTTGGCTGAGCGCATGGCTGCGCGCGGCCATACGGCTGCGCTGGTCGTGCTCCGGCCTCGCCAGCCGGAAGAGTGGCCCACCTCCCTCGAAACTGTCCGCCTCGACATGCGCAAGAACCCCGCCAGTTTCCTGGCCGGACTCATGAATGCCCGCCGCTTCCTGCGCGCTTTTGAACCCGATCTGCTGCACAGCCACACCTTCCCGGCCAACATGGCGGCCCGTCTGCTTCATCTGTTCAGCCCCGCGCTGCCCGTTCTCTCCACCATTCACAACGTCTATGAAGGCCCCTGGCCGCGCATGGCTGCTTACCGGCTGACCGACTTCCTCAGCCGCCGCACAACCGCCGTCAGCCAGGCCGCCGCTGATCGTTACGTGCGCCTCAAGGCCGTTCCTCCCTGCAAGTGTTCAGTCCTCACCAACGGGATCGACACCGCCGTGTTCGCCCCCAACCCCGAGCGCCGCGCACGCATGAGAGCCGGCCTGGGAGTGGGCGGCGAATTTATCTGGCTGGCCGCCGGCCGCATCGCCCCGGCCAAGGACTACCCAAACCTGCTCCGCGCGTTTTCCCGCGTTCGCACCGCCTACCCCGCCGCTCATCTGTGGATTGCCGGGGAGTCCGTCGGCACGGAAACAGTAGCCGTTCAAGCCTTGGCGTCCGAGTTGGATCTAGCGAATTCCGTCCGCTGGCTCGGTTTGCGCCGCGACATTCCCGCCCTGCTCGATGCTGCGGACGGCTTTGTGCTGGCATCGGCCTGGGAGGGAATGCCCCTGGCTCTGGGTGAAGCCATGGCGATGGAAAAGCCCGTCGTCGCCACCGACGTGGGTGGCGTGCGCGAACTCGTCGGCGAGTCTGGCGCCATCGTTCCGGCCAAGAGCCCAGACGCCCTTGCGCAGGCCATGCTCACGCTGATGCAAACCCCGCCAGAAATCCGTCGCTCACTTGGCAGCGCCGCCCGCGCCCGCATCCTGAGCAGCTTCAGCATGGACGCCAAAGCCGGGGAGTGGGAAGCCCTCTACCGGGACGTATTGAAGCAGAAGAACTGACCCGTTTTGTGTCCGGGACCATTCCTCCGTGCCCAACTTGGAGCCGGCCCGCCTTCGGACGCTCAATCCAGACCTCGCATGATACCCTTATCATCGATTTTCGAGCCCCTGTTTGCGGGCCGCGAATGCGATTCAGCAAGCCGTTTTGGAGGCAGTCGAATGCAGACAGCAATTTCCCGCAGAGTGGTATGCTGCGCCTTGTTGGGTGCAGTTGTTGGTTGGGCCAGTGGTATGGCGATAGGACAGTCGAAATCCGCGCAGAATGCGGTGCTTGCGCTCGATCATGGCTGGCAGTTCCGGCAGATCGCGGCCGGAGCGCAGCAGGAGAACGGCTGGCTGCCCGCCACCGTTCCCGGCGATGTGCACCTGGACTTGCTGGCTAACAAGAAGATTTCCGACCCGTTCTTCCGCGACAACGAGGCCAAGCTGCAATGGATCGAGCAGGAGGGCTGGGAATATCAGCTCAGCTTCGACGTCACCCCAGCCTTGCTCGCCCGCTCCAACGTGGATCTGGTCTTCGACGGCCTGGATTCGGCAGCCCAGGCTTATCTGAACGGCGTGCAGGTGCTCTCGACCGACAACAGCTTCCGCATTTGGCGCGTGCCCACCAAGGCCCATCTGCACTCCGGCAAAAACCTGCTGCGCGTCGTCTTTCCCTCGCCCATCAAGGCCGCCGCCGCAGTTGCCGCCGGCGATCCCTGGCAGCCAAAGATAAAGACAGATCCCAAGACCTACATCCGCAAGCCCGCCTATGAGTACGGCTGGGACTGGGGTCCGCGCTTCGTCACAAGCGGCATCTGGAAGCCTGTGCGGCTCGAGGCCTGGGACAAGGTCCGGATCGCCGACTTCGCCATTCGCCAACGCGACGTCAGCAGGGAAGTGGCCCACCTCGACGCCGAAGTCGAAGTCGAAGCTGCCACCGCGGTCGCAGCCAAAGTTACCGTGCAATACTCCGACGCCGGCAAGCCGGCGACCGTCACAAGCAACGCCAGCCCCCATGCGGGTCGCAACATCATCGATCTTCCCATCGAGATTCGCCAGCCGAAACTCTGGTTCCCCGCCGGGTACGGAGAGCAGCCGCTTTATGCGTTCACCGCACAGGTCTCGACCGGCGCCCAGTCCAGCGAAGAACGCAAGACCAAAGTCGGCCTGCGCTCCGTCGTGCTTCATCGCGAACTCGACAAGTGGGGCCGTTCCTTCGAACTGGTGGTGAACGGCATCCCGGTCTTCGCCAAGGGCGCGGACATGATTCCTTTCGACAGCTTTCCCAATCGCGTGACCACCGCCGACTACCGCCGTATCCTCGAGTCCGCCCGCGACGCCAACATGAACACCATCCGTCACTGGGGCGGCGGCTACTACGAGACCGAGGAATTCTATTCGATCTGCGACGAACTGGGCATCATGGTCTGGCAGGATTTCCAGTTCGGCAACGATTGGCAGCCCGGCACCTACGCTTTCAAGCTCAACATCGAGGCCGAGGCCGAAGACCAGGTGCGCCGCCTGCGCAACCACCCCAGCATCGTCGTCTGGAGCGGCAACAACGAGACCGAGGCGGCCATGGACTGGGGAACGCGCGCGACCGCGACTCCCGAAGTGAGGTTCCAGGCGTGGCAGGACTACCTCACGGAGTTCAGCGGCATCCTGCCCCGCGTGGTGGCGCGGCTTGACCCCGAAACGCCCTACTGGCCCAGTTCACCCAGCGCCGATTACGAAGCTGTGTCGCCGGCCTTTCACACCGGAGACGACCACATCTGGGATGTGTGGCATGGGCGCGTGCCGTTCTCCACTTACGAGACGCATCACTCCCGCTTCGTGACCGAATACGGATTCCAGTCGTTCCCGGAAATGAAGACCGTCGAAGCCTTCACGCAACCCGAGGATCGCGCGAATATCTTCACGCCGGTCATGCTCGCTCACCAGAAGAACAACGAAGGCAACTCGATCATCCACGACTACATGCTGAGGGATTATCCCGAGCCCAAGGATTTTCCGAGTTTCCTGTACGCCAGCCAGGTCCTGCAAGCCGAGGGCATCAAGATCGGCGCAGAGCATTTCCGCCGCTCGCGGCCTGAGACCATGGGCTCCATTTTCTGGCAGTTGAACGACTGCTGGCCGGTGGCCTCCTGGTCATCGATCGACTACTACGGTCGCTGGAAGGCGCTGCAATACTATGCCCGCCGCTTCTATGCGCCCATCCTGGTCTCGCCGCACGTCGAGGAGGGCGCGGTGAAGGTCTACATCGTCTCCGACAAGACCGAGGCCAAGCCGGCCACGCTCCGCGTCCGCCTCATGAACTTCGACGGCAAGGTGCTGCTCGATCAATCGGAAAACGTGAGCGTCGCGCCGCTCACCAGCAAAGTCTATCTCGACTGGCCGCTCAAAAAACTCACCGACGCCGGCGCGGCCGACACCTCGCGCGTCTTCGTCGTGGCTGACATCTCATCGAACGGAACGGAGTTATCCCGCAACCTGACCTATCTTGTACCGGTCAAGGGAGTGCATTTGAAGCCGGCTCAATTGAAGGTCGAAACCGCGGGCGCAAATGGAAGTTATAAGATTCGCATTACTTCGCCGGTCCTTGCGCGCAGCGTCTATCTTTCGTTTGGCAACCTGGACCTGAAGGTCTCCGATAACTACTTCGATCTGCTTCCGGGCGAGACGATTGAGATCACAGCCAGCGGAGCAGCCTCTCTCGATGCCCTCAAGGCGCAGTTGAAAGTCATCTCCTTGACCGATGCCTTCGCCGGGGACGGCCAGCCCGCCACGGTCGGCGCCTCCCGCTGAAGCAAAACAAGCGGGCCGGAGCATTGCGCTCCGGCCCGCCTGGAATCTGTGGGAAACCTCAGCCCGTCATCCTTCCTCAGAACGAGAAAACCGCCTGAAAGAAGATGCGCCGCGCCGCGGAACCGGAGGAGAAGATTCCACCGGCCAGACTGGTCGATTGTCCAAACAAGCTTCCAGGACCGTAATCGTTGGTGCCGGGAATCGGGGTTGGACTGATAATTCCCACCGGCGTGCCGCGGTCGATGTCGTTGAACATGTTCAATGCCTGTGCGCTGAAGTTCAGCGTGTACTTGCGCCCGGTGCTGGTTGGGCCGAACATCCCGCCGGGACCGCCGCGGCCGCCACCCCCTCCCAGACCGCCAGGTCCAAGACCGCCGCCAGGACCACCTCCGCCGGGGCCGCCGCGGCCGCCGCCAGGCCCTCCCCCGGGAGGCGGGCCGCCGGCCTGATTGGTAGCCGATGCGACTTTCGGCCCAATGCCGAAAGCTCGACTGATGCGCAGGTTCACGGCCACCGCGGCCGGTCCGTTGGCCATATTGATGGGAATGGGCGTCGAGCCGTCCGCCGTATTTGTATCCAGGCATCCAAAGGAAGTTTGCACGTAGTCTGCCGAGCCGCTTGAGCACAGCGATGCGTCGGTTGCAAACGATGGGCGCTTGTTGAAGAACCCATCCTCATTCGCATCCTGGTTGGTGATGATGTTGTAAGGTCTGCCCGACTGCGCAACCAGAAACGGGTTGAAGCGAATGCCCCACGGTCCCTGGTAGTTGGCCATCAGGAACACCATGTTGCGCGAGGCGAAGGCCGCACGGCCATAATCCTGCGTCAGGTTGTAGGAGTTGGACGCCGCCGATCCCGCGCCGCCGTCCGAGTTCGCCGACGTGAGGTTGTAGAACCCCATCAGGCTGAAGTTCGGCGTCAGCCGCGCATTGACGTTCACGATCATCTGGTTCTGCTTGAAGACCGCCTCGGGGTAGTACTCATTGACGTTGCCCCCGGTCGGGTCGGGCCGCGCATCGCCGCTCGCCGGGTCGGGCGCATTGGAGTTCCGCGTCACAAGCTGGTGCACGCCGAAAGAGCGCAGATACGTGGCAGTCAGTGTGATTGTCTTGCTCACCTGTCTCTCCACGCTCGTTCCAAGTTGTCCGGTATAAGGCGAGCGATAGTTGGGCGCAATTTGGTTGATCGACCGCAAAGTTGTCGCCCCTGCGCCGGCGCATCCTTCCTGCAAGGCGCTGGCAAGGCTGGTTGCGCTGTAACAGGTTGGGTTGTAGATGGTCGTTTGCTGCTGGGGCGCGCTCTCATCGCCGCTGAACCGCTCCGCCGCGAGCACGTCGCCCAGAGACAAGCGATCGTAGAAAATGCCATAGCCGCCGCGCAGGACTGTCTTGGTCTTGTTGTTCGTGTGGCCGTCGAGCGCGTAGGCAAAGGAGGCGCGCGGCGCCCAGTCGCTGTGGTCCGCGATGTGATTCTGCGATTCCCAGCGCAACCCGCCGGAGACGGTCAGATTCTTGTTGGCCTTCCAGTCGTCCTGCAGAAAGAGCGCCGCGTCAAAAGTGTTAGCCGTCGCGCCGGGTATGCCGGCGGTGTAACTCAACTGGATAGGCATCGCCCCGCTCTCATAAGCCGTTTCCGACGCAAACGTGAACGTCCCGTTGAAGTTTCCGTCCGTCGAATTGGCATCGCGATTGTCGCGCAACCGCGTGCCGAACTTGATGGCGTGCGCGCCCACCGACATGGTGGTCAGGTTCTGCAACTCCAGATGATCTCCGTGATCTTTGATCTGGCTTGCCGCCCCACCGCCGCCCGTAAAATACCCCAGCACCGAGGTCTGCGGCGTGGTGCCTTCGCCGGTGGTCGAGGAGACATCGCGGAGATACTGGAAGCGCGTCTCGTTCACGATGTGATCGTTGATGACGTACGAATCGCTGAGCTGGACAGTGTTTTCAATCGATGTCGAGCTCTGCGCCTCAGTGCTCGCTGCTTGCGTTCCGCTCAGTTCGCCGCTCTGACTATCGCGGTAGAACTGGTACCGCAGGGTAAGAGTATTCTTCGCTCCCAATTGCAGATCGACGCGCGGCGCGATGTTGGTGCGCGTATGCGGGTTCAGCAGCCCACCTGCTGCGGAGCCATTGGATCCGTAATACAGACTGACATTTTGAATATTGCGCTGCTCCGCGCTGATGAAGAACGAGGCCGACTTGGACAGCGAGCCGTTCAGCGTACCGTTGAATTGAATCGTGTGATACGTCGGCAAATGCGAGACGAATGGGTTTCCGGTGTTGAAAGCGTCGTCATTGCCTTGCGCAAAAACCTGTCCGTGCAGCTTGTCGGTGCCCGGCTTGGTCAGAATTTCAATGCGCCCATAGCCGAGCCTGTCGAATTCCGCCGAAAACGGATTCTGGTTGATGCGGATCTCGCGGATCGCCGACTTGGGTGGCAGTTGCCCGCCGGTGAAGCCATCAATGTAAATTTGCCCGCCGTTCGGTCCCGCCGAAGGCCCCGCCAGGGCCGTCAGTTCACTCGATAGCTCATCCGGGTCATCCGACAGCGCATCCAGATCCTTGCCCTTGAGAACGACGGCGTTTGCATTGCCGCTGGCTTCTACATTCACCGTGGGCGACTCGTCGGTAACCACCACATTCTGCTGTTCCACCTGGATGGCCATAGCAATGTCCACGCGCTTCACCTGGCCGGCGGCCAGCGCAATCGTCGCTGACTGAAAGGGCGCGAAGCCGTTGTATGCGGCCCTTACAATGTACCCGCCCGGCGTCAGCCCGTTCACCTGGTAGGCCCCGCTCGCGTCCGCCGTCACCGTCGTCACGGCCGTCCCCGCCGACGTGGTGATGGTCACCTTCGCGCCCGGAATCAGCGCGCCCGTCGGATCGGCGATGTGTCCGCGCAAAGTCGCCGCCGTAGCTGGAGCCTGCACCGTGGCCTGCGCCTGAGCCGGGACCTGGGCTGGCGCCTGTGCCTCAGCCTCCAGCACTCCGGCCAGGCCCAACACCAGAACAATCAGAAAATGAATGAAGTATTGCAATTTTGGGTACACGTATCCCTCGCTTGTTTTCGTTATATGTGTGTGGGCCTACTGCGCTGCTTCGACCGCGCCTGCGCCGCCGCTCATGCTCCAGTTTGAAAGCAGGTTCTGGCTGGCTGCCGGAGCCTCAAGCAGTGGCTCAACGCCCGCCAGAAGCGTAATTGCCGTAACCTCCGCTGTTCCCTGGGTCGATACCAGCATCACGGCTTCGCCCTTCTTCAAATCGGAAAGTTGGATGGCCGGTGCGCGGCTCAGCATCTGCTGCGGATCGCCGCTGCCCTGGCTTGCGCCGAAGCTCTTCCCGTTGCCATCGCTCTCGATCCCAGAGCGGCTTGCGCTGGGGCTCGACTGCGCGCCTCCTGGTTGGGCCTGTGAACTCGCGCCACGCGTGTTTCCGCTGCCCGCTCCGCTGACCGTCACGCCTTTCAGCCGAGCTGCCAGCATGGCTGCCATGCGATCCGGCAGCCGCCGCATCTGTGCGTCTGCCGTGATGTGAATCGTCACCGGCTTTTTCGTAATCAGATCCTTCACTACCAGCGTCGAACCCGCCACGTCCAGCGACGTAATGGTCCCGGAAATGTTGCGGAAGCTGCCCGACACCACCTCTTCGGCCGCAATCTCCGTGCCGTCCTCATTTTTTTGGCCGCGCGCCCGCAACTGGTCTCCCGCGTGGATCGCGTCGATCGGCGCCGGCTGCGCATCGTCAAATCGAACCGAGGCTGGCGCATAGCGCTTCAATATCGTTGTCTTGGTGGTATGCACGGTAATCGTTTTGGCCGTGGCTCCCGCGCCGCTGGTCAGCACAATCGTTCCGGCCCCGGCGTCGGCGCTCTTCACCAGTCCACCCACTCCGCGCTTCTGCCAGTCCTCGCGATCCTGCTGTTGCTTCAGCGCCACGTCCGCCTGCTTCACGGCCACAATCTGCAGCGCCTCCTCTGTGCCGGCGGGTGCATTGGGATCGAGCTTCACAAGCGCGCGGTCTCCAATGGCCAGGTCGCTGAACTGGATCGTCTCCGCTGTGCTCAAATCCCGCTGTCCTGGGGCGATGCGCCTGAGCGCCGTGGTCGATGGAATCTGCACTTGATGGACCTGGCCCTGGTCGGTCTTCACTGTGATCGCGTTGCCGCTGATGGCGGTGATGGTGCCCACAATCCGCGAAGGCGCCTGCGCTTGGGCCAGGACCGCAACCAGCAGGGCAATACTCGCGACCACCTGCGCCAGCAGCAACGAAAACCGATTCTTTCTCTTGCTATTCATAAGCCTTTTCTCCGCGGGCCATGTCTTTCATCGTCCGGGGGGCGAAACATCAACCCTGCTTCGGTAGACGATTCAATACGCGAAAAGGTTGAGAAGGCGATTCGACTCGGTCGCTGGCTTGTACGAAATCCCTATGATTTCAGCAAAGTAATTTATTGATCCGGCCCTCAAATAGAAGCACCGTGCCCCATCCATTTCGCAGGTTTCATCGCGAAATGGGTGGGAAGGCATGACAGTATTTACGGGCCGGATCAATATTTTTCTGGAGATTGCGGCCATGCACCCTTCAGCCAGGCGGGAGGCCTGTGCCGCTCTACTGTGCAAGCTCCGCTGTCTCCAGGAAGGCATAACTTCCCGATGGCGTGGGAACCACGTGCGTCAGCCGCCGGCTATGTACCACCACCGTGTCTCTGTACCAGAGGTTGACCGCAGGCAATTCGCGGGCAAGAATCTGCTGCGCCTCCACGTAGTCGGTGCGCCGCCGCGCCGTGTCCGCGCTCTCGGCTGCGTCATCGAGCAGTGCGTCCAGCCGCGGGTTTGAATAGTGGCCGCGATTGGCGCCCTTGGGAGAAAAGCTCGCAGTCGAGTAGACATAGCTGAAAATGTCCGGCTGCTCGTTGCCCCCGATCCACTTCAGCGAATACATTTGGAACGCCCCGCGCGTCACGTCGGAGTAGAACGTGGCGTACTCGTAGCTGCGCAGGTCCAGCGCAATCCCCACTGCGGCCAGTTGCTGCTGCAACACGGCGGCCAGCAGCCGCGTGCCTTCGTCGGTCGAGGTCTTCATCGCCAAGTGGAAGCGCTCGCCGTCGCGGCCCCTCGCATGGCCGGCCTCGTCCAGCAGGCGCGCCGCCCGTGCGGGATCATAGTCATAGCGCGCGACATCGCCCGTAAAGGCCCAGTGGCTGGTGGGCAACAGGCTCTCCGCCAATCGCGCATGGCCCTGCTGAAGCGTTTGGATCATCAACTTGCGGTCGATCGCGCAGGCAATCGCCTGCCGTACCCGCACGTCCTTCAACAGTGGATCGCGCACGTTGAAGCTGAGGTATTGAATCTGCGTTCCCGGCGAGTCTTCCACTACGAGGTTCGGCAGCTTGGCCAGCACCGGCAGCGAATCCATGGGCAGGGAATTGACGGCCACGTCGCCCGAGCCCTTTTCCAACTCCAGCGACTCGGTGATTGCGTCCGGAACCACGCGGAAGCGCACCTGCTCAATCTTTGGCGCTCCGGCCCAGCTCGACGGATTGCGCTCGACCACCACGTCCTGGTCGATCTGCTGGCTCACGAATCGAAACGGCCCCGTGCCCACCGGATGCCGCCAGAACTCGCGCCCGCTGCCCTCGGGAACGATTCCGAAGGCGCCGGTCGAGAGATTGGTCAGCAGAAAATTGTCGGCATGCTTCAAATGAAAGACGACCGTTCGCGCGTCCCGAGCCTCAACCGCATCCACCGAGGCGTAAGCGGCAGCCTTGGGCGAAATCACAACCCCTTTGAGGATCGAATCGATGGTCCACGCCACGTCCCGCGCCGTCAACGTGCGCCCGTCGTGGAACCGCACCCCGTCGCGCAAATGAAAAACCAGCGTCAGCGGATCCGGCTGCTCCCAGTTTTCGGCCAGGGCGGGGGTGAAGTGAAAACTCGCGTCCCGCGCCACCAGCCCGTCAAAGAGCAGTTCGTCGATGTGCTCCGATTGCCCATCCGTGCCCATCCGCGGGTCAAGGTTCGCCGGGCTGCTCTCGATCAAAAACGCCACCGTCCGCGGGTCCCTCGGGGCCGAGTGGCAGCCTGCCAGAGCCACCACCACCACCGCTAGCGCAGTCAGCACAATGAATCCCTGCCGGGCCCTCCCAAAACGCCGCGCACTGAACAAAAGTTCCGTGCCCCATCCTTTCGCCTTTTTTTTGGCGAAAGGGTGGGAGACCACAAACTCCCGGTCGTCGTAACTCAGCCGGGTGCCGCAGAGCCTGCCCTGAGCTTGTCGAAGGGTCTCGCTTCTGAGACCTGGGACCCCACCAACTTCAAGCCGGTCCCCGCCCCTCATCAGCGAGGCCAGCCTAAACATACGTCACCTGCCCCAGGATCGCCGGCCGCGTCGCACCGGTGGCCATGGGCACATTTCCCGGCCGGTGATGCCACGTCTGCCACGCCAAAAGCGCAAAGGCCGCGGCTTCCTTGGCCTCCGCCGGCAGGCCAAACTCCTCGCTCGTTGCCAGCTCGCACCCCAGCGGCTCCAGCCTCTGCGCCAGCATCGCCATCAGCGTTCGATTGCGCGCTCCGCCGCCGGAGACGATGTAGTCCACTGGATTGCCTTTCATCCCGCGCCGGACGAATGTCTTGTAACTCCGCGTAATGGTCTCGGCCGTCAGCGTCGTCGCCGTGGCCAGCGCATCCTCGCCCCGGTCGCTGTGCCGCCGGCAGGCCGCCAAAAACTTCGCCGCGTACTCTCGTCCAAACTGCTCCCGCCCCGCCGTGCGCGGCGGCTTCAACTGGTAATAAGAATTGCGCAACTCCGCCGCCAGCACTTTTTCGAGAATCGTACCCCGCGCGGCCAGGTCCCCATTGCGGTCGAACCGCTTGCCGAAGAGCTTGAGCGCCAGCGCGTCCACGACCATGTTCCCAGGGCCAGTGTCGAAGGCGACGACCGCATCCGCCGCCGCTCCCGCGGGAATGGCCGTCAGGTTGCCGATGCCGCCAATATTTTGCAGCACGCGTCCCCGTTTCCGGTCGGCGAACAGAACATAGTCCAGCAGCGGAACCAGCGGCGCGCCCTGCCCCCCGGCCAGCATGTCCGCTGGGCGAAAATTCGAGACCACCGGAACCCCAACCGTCGCGGCAATTACCGCCGGTTCGCCGAGTTGCCAGGTGCAGCCGAACCGCCGCCCCGCGTAGCTTTCCGCCCGCGCCTGGTGGTAAAGCGTCTGCCCGTGGCAGCCAATCAGGTCGAGTTTCACCTTGTGCCGCTCGACCGTCGCGCTCACCGCTTCGGCGTAGGCCATGCCTAGCCGCCAGTTCAGCCGCGCCAGTTCTGCCGTCGAAGTCGAAGTCGCGTTCATCGCCGCCAGAATCGCCCGCCGCAGCGGGGCAGGGAACGGAAACCCCTCATGCGCCAAAAGAGTGAGCCGCGCCGTCGGCCTGCCCGGCGCGATTTCGACCACTGCCACGTCAATCCCGTCGGCCGAGGTTCCGCTCATGATGCCGGCCACTGTCATGGTCTTCGCTTTCATGCCGATTGCGCCTCCTGAACTTTCATCACTCGCTCGCGGAATCGCACAATCCGCCCCCGCAGCGCCTCAAATTGCCTTTGCGTCAGCGCTTTCTGGGTTTCGCCGGCAAATAGTTTTGCTCTTGCCTTCGCGGTCCCGGCCGCTCGCGCCAGCAGCAGCTTCTCAAATGCCGCCGACCGCTCACCCTCCGTAATCAGCGCCTCATACGCGCGCAGAATCAGCTCCGGACTGTGGCAAATTTCCAGCAAATCCATCCCCGCCCGCACCGCGGCCACAGCCGCCACTTCCATGGGCATCGCCTTCAAAATCCCGCCCATCTCCATGTCGTCGGAGAAGACGATTCCGCGATAGCCAATCCGCTTCCGCAGCACAGTCTGAATCCAGTAGCGCGACACGCTCGCCGGCTGGTTCTTTCCCGGCGTATCCGGATAGGCCGCGTGGTTCACCATCACCATCGGCAGCTCGTCGCGCAATTCGCGATAGGGCGCCAGATCCTCGCGCCACAGCTCCCTGAATCCCCGCCGGATCGCCGGCGTTTCCACGTGCGAATCCAGCGTTCCGCCACCCAGTCCCGGAAAATGCTTGCCGCACCCCACCACACCCTGCGTCTTGAGACCGGCCAGAAACTCGCGCGCATACTCCACCACCCCGGCCGCCGTCGCCGCCGCTGCTCGGGTGCCCATCACCTCAGCCGACGCCGGCAGCGCCAAATCCACCACCGGCGCCAGCGTGGTGTTGAATCCGAAGGCCTTCACCCCGCGCGCCACCAGTTCTCCCTGCACCTGCGCCAGCCCAATCTTGCCCGCCTGCCGCGCCGCCTGCGCGGAAGGCATGGGCGCCAGCGCATCCCGCAGCCGGTCCACCGTCCCGCCTTCCACGTCCACGCAACGAAAGCTGTTCATCGCGCACAGAGCCGTAGCGTCGTCCAACAGCGCTCGTGTCTGCCGCGCGTCCACGATGTTGCGCCGGAACAGAATCACCCCCGCCGGCCGCACCAGCTTCAGCCACGCGCGTTCCAGGCCGGACAGCTCCGTCCCTTCCAGCCCCACCACCAGCAGACTCCCAGTCGCCCGTCGCAGATTCGTCTTCATCGTTGCAACCCTATTCCCTTGCGCCAACAGCGTGTCTCAAGAATGGCTCAACAGGCTTGGAAAATCCCTCAGGGGTTAAAACCCCTCGTTCCATGGTTTTCGGCACGACTGAAGTCGTGCCCTGACACAAGGCCCGTTTTTTGAAAGATGCTCCAGTCCCCATTCCCCAGTCCCTCGTCCCTAATCCCTGATCCCTAGTCCCTAGCTCCTGTTTTCCCTTAATTCCTGCTGCAACTCCTCCAGCAGGTTGAGCGCCTGCAGCGGCGTCAGCGTATTCACGTCCGTGGCTTCGATCCGGTCCACAATCCGCTGCGACAGCGGCGTGAAAATCGTCAACTGCACCGGCTCCGGCGTCGTTTCCACCTGCACGCTCTGCCGCTCCTGCTTCTCATGCTGGCGCAGCACGTGCTTGGCCCGCTCGATCACCGCTGCCGGCAGCCCCGCCAGCCGCGCCACCTCGATGCCATAACTCTTGCTCGCGGCTCCCGGCTCGATGTTATGCAGAAAGACGATGCCGCTGGCCGCCTCTTTCACGCCCACCCGCAAATTTCGCACGCGCGGCAGCTTCTCAGCCAGCATGGTCAGTTCGTGATAGTGCGTGGCAAAGAGCGTCCGCGCGCCGGTTTCGGCATGAAGATATTCAACCGTCGCCCACGCCAGCGACAGCCCGTCGAAGGTCGCCGTCCCGCGGCCCATCTCATCCAGCAGGATCAGCGACTTGTTCGTCGCCGTATTCAGAATCGTCGCCGTCTCCGTCATCTCCACCATGAACGTCGAGCGGCCTCGCGCCACGTTGTCACTGGCTCCGATGCGCGTATAAATCCGGTCCACCAGGCCAAACCGCAAGCTCTCCGCCGGCACAAAGCTGCCCATCTGGGCCAGAAGAACCAGCATCGCCGTCTGGCGCAGATAGGTGCTCTTGCCGCCCATGTTCGGCCCGGTGATCAGCAACAAACTCGGTCCTTCACCCGCAGCATTGAGGTAGATGTCGTTGGCGATGAATCTTCCCTCGCGCGTCTCCTCCATCCATTGCTCGATGACCGGATGCCGCCCGCCGACAGCCTCGATCACCAACTCTTCCACTAACTGCGGACGCACGTATCTGCGCCCCGCTGCCAGATGCGCGAAGTTAGCCAGCAGATCAGACTCGGCGACAGCCGAGGAGGTCCGCTTGATCCGTCCTGCCGCTTCCAACACCGAGCGCCGCAGCTCGGCAAAGATCCGCTTCTCAATCTCGATCGACCGCTCGTGCGCCGTCAGGATCTTGCGTTCATAGTCCTTCAACTCCGGCGTCGTAAACCGTTCCGCATTCACCAGCGTTTGCTTGCGCTCATAGTCGGCTGGAGCCAGCGCGCTGTTCGCCTTGGTGATCTCGATGTAATACCCGAAAACCGAGTTATACCGCACCTTCAGCGAACCGATCCCGGTCCGCTCGCGTTCCCGCTCTTCGATGGCCGCAATCTTCTGCCGCCCCGTGGTCGAAATCGTCCGCAGGTCATCGAGTTCCGCGTCCACGCCCGCCGCAATTGCCCCGCCATCCACCAGCGTCAGCGGAGGCTCTTCCACCAGCGTTGCCGCAATCAGCCCCGTCACGTCGTCGAGCGGATCAAGCCGTTCCACAAGCTCCCGCCAGCGGGCCGCCTGCATGGCCCCGAGCGCCATCTTTAGTCCCGGCAACCGGCTCAGACTTGCCGCGAGCGCCCGCACATCGCGCGGACCGGCCGAATCGAGACTCAGTCGCGCCAACAGCCGCTCCAAATCCAGGAGCCCAGCGAACGCCCGCCGAATCTCCTCCCGCCTCACCAGGTCTCCGTGCGCCTCGCCCACCGCTTCATAGCGCGCTTCCAGCGCCACTGCGTCCACCAGCGGCCGCAAAATCGTCGTCCGCAGCAGCCGCTTGCCCATCGGCGTCTGACACGCGTCCAGCGTATAAAACAGCGTTGCCCGGTTGTCCTGCCCCACGAACAGTGGTTCCACCAGTTCCAGATTCCGCACCGTCACCTGGTCCAGTTCCAAGGCTGTCGAGTGCTCCTCAAATCGCAAACTGTCAATGTGCAGCGCTTCGTTCTTCTGCGTCGTCCGCACATAGTGCAGCACCGCTCCGGCCGCAATCGCCGCAGCCTCATGGCCAACGAGCCCGAACCCTTCGAGCGACCGCACATTCAGTTGCCGCTCCACCAGCGGGACGGCAAAATCCCCCGTCCAGACCCAATCCTCCACCCGCGTCCGCGCCGGAATCCGCTCAAGCTGCGTCGGCAACTCCGCGCTCGAAGGCGCGAGCACTTCGCTCGATCCCGCTTTCACAATCTCGTCCACCGCCTGTTGCCGTGCCGTTGCGCCCACGAACTCCGCCGTCCGAAACTCCCCAGTTGAGACGTCCAGCAGCGCCACCGCGCACACCAGCCCGGTGGCGGCATCCCCGGCTTTAAAAGGGCGTGGCTTGAGTTGTGTCGCGTGAGACACCAACTCGACGGGAGACTTACCCGCTGAGGTGTGTCTTTTCGGCCCGTCGCTCCCGCCTCCCGCCTCGAAATACGCTGCCAGAAAGTTGTTCTGCTCCTGTCCCAGCCCGGCATCGAGAGCGGTCCCCGGCGAAAGCACCCGCGTCACCTCCCGCCGCACAATTTTTTTCGTGAGCTTCGGGTCCTCCATCTGGTCGCAGATGGCGATGCGGTACCCCAGCCGCAGCAGGCGCGTCAGATACCCATCCACCGCGTGATAGGGAACGCCGCACATCGGCTGGTTTCGCTCCCGGTCTCGCGCCGTCAGCGTCAGTTGAAGCTCCCGGCTCACCGTCACCGCGTCGTCGTAGAACAGCTCGTAGAAATCTCCCATGCGGAAAAACAGCAGCGCGTCCGGATTTTCCCTCTTCGCCGCCGTCCACTGCCGCATGAACGGCGTCAGCTCGGATGCAGGCCTTTCTGTGGGAGGAATAGCAGCAGGCTCCTCAGGGAAATCCTTGTTCAAAGGGTCGGATTGCGGGGCAGCGGGTTGAATGTCTTCTCTGATCACGTTGCATACAAGAATACCGTTGCGGGACGACGGCACGCTTGAAGGATTGCCGGCGCGGGACCCATTCCGCGCGCTTAGCGCCAAACGACCAAGCCTCGGCAGAGTAGAATTCACCGGGACGCAAAGCGGGCGCAGAAAGCCGCGCATGCTGCTGACTGGAGACCAAAAAAGATGAAGATACGTGTGCTTGCCATGGGAATCCTGATCGCGGTGAGCTTTGCCGCCAGCGAGGGACACGTTCGCGCGGCCGGCGCCGTCAAGCCCGTCAGTGCAAAGAAATTCGATGCCTTCGCCAACGCAGCGCTCGAAGCGATGAAGAAGCGCGCAGCGGAACTCAAGGTCACCGGGGTCGCGGTGGTGTCCTATGCCCAGGGCGACAGCATTCAGGGCTGGAGTTCGAAGATGGCCGTGGTCGGCCGCATGAAAGATCTTCCCTCGGCAACCGAGAAGGGCAACAATCTGCTGGCCATCGCCTACGCCAAGTCTGCTGAAATGGCTGACACGCTCGAGAACAGCGGCACAGCCAAGCGCCCGCCCATGACCGGCGAATTCGGCTGGCAGGGAGGCGTGATTGCCCGGACGAACACCGGCTACGTGATTGTGGCCTTCAGCGGTGGCAAATCGGAGGATGATGTCGAGGTCTCCCGCGCCGGGCTTGAGGTGCTGAAAAGCGTCCTGTAGCCCGCGAACCGGAGCCGTCTCTCCTGTCAGCGCCAGAGTTCGTCAGATCGACTGAACGGGCAGCAGCGTCAGGTCGTCCACCAGGCTCACTTCCTTCTGCACAAAGGGCTCGCCGTAGCGGACGCCAGCGAGCTGTCCGTAGTGGCGCGCCTCGGCAAAGGTGCGCTCGCGAATCTCTTCTTCCGGAACAAATAACCCGCCGCCGGCCGCCTGGTTGGCATACTGCGAGCGGTAGGCCATCAGCGCGGCGTGCCGCTGTTCGATGAAGGGGGTAATGTCCACAATGAAGCTGGGGCGCACGTCGGCGTAAAGGCTGGCGTAAACGATCTTGAACGGGCGATGCGGAGCCGAGCCCGTGTCGAGCTTGGCCAGGCCGGCCAGGAAGCAAGCCTCATACCCCAGCGTGGCCACGGTGGCATGATCCGGATGCCGGGCTTGCCAATACGGCAGGATGACCACCCGGGGGCGGACCAGCCGCAGGACGCGCACGATCTTGATGCGGTTCTCGAGGGTGTTTTCGACCGCGCCGTCGGGCAGGTCGAGCGCCTGCCGCCAGCTCACGCCCAGCAGGCGGGCGGCTTCGGCGGCTTCCAGAGCACGCTCTTCCGCCGAGCCGCGGGTTCCCGCCTCGCCCTGGGTCAGGTCGAGGATGGCGGTGCGCAGGCCACGCGATGCCATGCGCAGCAGCGTTCCGCCGCAGGTCTGTTCCACATCGTCGCGATGGGCTGCGATGGCCAGAATGTCGGCCACTGGAGAATCGGCAATGGAACCAGTGGCCATGGCGTCAGTAGACGGTGTTGTTCCCGTCGGTCAAGCCGTCCATGTAGGCCACGTCATAGGCCGTGCCGGTAACGGTGACGTACTGGTTGTCCTTCGCCGTGCCGTCGGTGGTCGTGTAGATGTACACCTGTCCGCCCTCGGCGGTGTAGATCTTGTGCTGACCGGTCACCCCGGCAATGCCGGTCGCGTCGCCGCTATAGGGCTCAAGCAGGGTCACGGTGTTGGTTGAGGTGTTGTACATCGTCAGGCAGCCATAGGGTAGGCTGTTGTTGGCGCGTTCGCCGTTGGTGCACTTGGTCATCCCAATCCACAGCGTATTGTCGTCGGCCAGGATCATGCGGCTCACGGCCCCAGGTGCTCCATCGCTGATGGAAACAGGGTTGGGAGATGCGCTTGTGCTGGGTACAACCGAGTTGGTCAGAAGGTTGACCACCGTGAGGTAGCCGCCCCAAAAGCCATCGGGCATGTACTTCTGGCCGACCACGTACATGGTGGAGCTGTCGATCAGCGCGTTGCTGGCGCCCGCGGGAGTGCTGATGGTGGGGATGGCGCCAGCCGTTGGCAGTTTTCCGGACGCCTGCCCGCTGAGATAGATCAGGGGCGAAGTGGGCAGCAGGGAGACTGAGGCCTTGGAGCCGCCGCATTCCGGTCCGCAGTTGAGTATGTACGCGGTGCCGCCATCTTCAGAGAAGACCGCCTTCACGGGCCGGTCGAACACCAGCGGGGCTCCCCAATAATAAGTAATGCCCGCGGCATCCTTGGCCTGGTTGTCCGGGCTTTGCACCTGGAAAAGGCACCAAGCGGGGCCGTTCTGCGGCTCGCAGTCCTGAGCATTCTTGGGCCAGGTGCCGGGGCCGCCGGAGTAGGCGAGGGTCTGCGCGGCCGTCAGTTGTTGCGGATAGTAGACGTAATTCGAATTCTGTACGAAGGCCAGGGCCACCGAGCCGCCGGGATTGACACTGACGCGGTAGACGCCGGGAAGGCTCAGAGGGTAGCTGCCGCCCGTCAGCCGGTTCACGACCGTCAGTACATGAGAAGCCTGGCTTGCGGCAAAGGCGTAGGACTGATTCCTCGAGATGAACACGCTGGAAGAAAGGCCATTCAGGCCGCTGACTTGGCCGCTGGTGCTCTCCTTGGCGTAGTTGATCAGGGTGAAACTGCCGTCGCCGGAGCCGTAAACCGCGCCAATTTGCTCTTCAGGCATGTTCTGGATGGTAACCGGAAGAGCGCCGGAATAGCCGGAGATCGAGAATGAGCCCTTCTTGTCGTCGTAGCTGAACCGGACGTCGTAGAACGCGTCCACGATTTGCAAGGCGCCCCTGGTGAACGCGCTGGGATTTTGGATCGCAATCAGAACGCGATTGGTCAGCCCGCTGGGCGGCAGAACCCGGCCCGCAAAATAGGTAGTGGTGCCACAACCTGCTAGCGCGGCAGCAACCACGAGGGCCGCGGCGGCGCTCATCCAAAGACTTCTCTTGTTCAAAATCCCTTACCTCGACGGAAAGCGCGGAGCGTACCGCGCATGATGCCCGCGGCCATGGCCGCAGCGTGAACGAACTTGACGGCGGTTGCCGATCAACCGGCCAGACAGGCGAAGACCGCTGGCTCGGAACCGGTTTTTACCAAGCTTATGACTCCCGAAGTATAACAAAGCAGCCTCACCTGCTGACGTGTGCGGCTCGCATGGCTTAGCATGACAAGAGAATGCCGCAATTTTCCGACATCTTCGCCAGCCGCCCCGTACTCGCCGATGGCGCCATGGGCACCGTCCTCTACGCCCGAGGCGTCTTCATCAACCGCTGTTACGACGATTTGAACCTGTCGGACCCCGGCCTGATCCTGTCGATTCACGAGGAATACCTGCAGGCCGGCGCCGAGATTCTTGAGACCAACACCTTTGGGGGCAATCGTTTCCGTCTCGCCCGCCACGGCTTGGCCGGGAAAGTGGCCGAAATCAACGCCGCCGGCGTACGGATTGCCCGCCAGGCGGTAGAGCACCTCAGGGATAAGCAGGCCGGGGATGCGTGGGTAGCCGGCTCGGTCGGCCCGCTCGGGGTGCGCCTTGAGCCGTTGGGCAAAACCGGCCTTGACGAAGCCCGCGCGGCGTTCGCCGAGCAGATTCACGCCCTCGCTGCGACGGGCGTGGATCTGATCATCATAGAAACCATGCCTGCGTTGAACGAGGCGCGCGAAGCCCTGGCGGCAGCCCGCGAGGTAGCCCCGGATCTGCCGGTCCTGGTCATGGTAACGGTGGACGACGACAGCAACTGCCTGGACGGCTCCTCGCCCGCACAGGCCGCAGCCCTGTTGACCGAATGGGGCGCGGGGGCCATCGGCGTCAACTGCTCCACCGGTCCGGCCACGGTGCTCACGGCCATCGAAGCCATGCGCGCGGCCACCACGCTGCCCCTCGCGGCTATGCCCAATGCCGGTATGCCGCGGGCGGTCGAGGGGCGCAACATCTATCTCTGTTCGCCGGAGTATATGGCCAGCTTTGCCCGCAAGGCCATCGCCGCCGGTGCGCAGGTTGTGGGCGGCTGCTGCGGCACCACGCCCAACCACATTCGCGCCATGCGTTCGGCCATGCGCGCCCTCGACGCCCAAGCCCGTATCGAAGTGACCGGGGCGGCGCCGGCCTTGTCCACCGAGACACCGCCAGCCCAGCTCGGTGAGCGCTCCCGCATCGGAGCGCTGGTCGAGCAAGGCAGCTTTGTCACTCTGGTTGAGATCGTGCCTCCCAAGGGCATCAATTGCGTCAAGGAGATCGAGGGCGCCCGACTGCTGGCGCAACTGGGCGTTCATGCCATCAACGTCCCCGACTCGCCGCGGGCTTCGGCACGCATGAGCGCGCAGAGCCTGTGCATTCAGATTCAACAACACACCGGCATTGAGACGATTCTGCATTACACCTGCCGCGACCGCAATCTGCTTTCCATCCAGTCAGACCTGCTGGGAGCCTCGTCGATCGGATTGCACAATATTCTGTGCCTGACCGGCGACCCGCCCAAGCTGGGCAACTACCCCGACGCAACTGCTGTGTTTGACGTAGACTCCATCGGTCTGGTCAACATTGTCCGCCGTCTCAACTACGGGCTCGACATCGGCTCCAACTCCATCGGCGCCACCACCAACTTCACCATCGGCGTGGCCGCCAACCCTGGCGTGCCTGATATCGAGCACGAGTTGCGCCGCTTCTTCTACAAAGTTGACGCCGGCGCCGAGTACTCCATCACCCAGCCGGTCTTCGATCTGCGCTTGCTGGAAATCTTCCTGGAGCGCATTGAGGGGCACCGGATTCCGGTCATTGCCGGCATCTGGCCGCTCACCAGCCTGCGCAATGCCGAGTTCATGAAGAACGATCTGCGCGTCTCCATGCCCGAAGAAATCATGCTGCGCATGGCCCAGGCCGACACTCCCGACGCCGCCCGCCGCGAAGGAATCCTCATTGCACAGGAGATGCTCGAGGCCGTGCGGCCGCTGGTTCAGGGCGTCCAGGTCAGCGCTCCTTTTGGCCGCTATACGGCCGCTGCCGAGGTCATCGCCAGCGTATTGCCCACCACTGTCTCGGAGTAAACGCCATGCCGTCGTTTGAAGACTCGCTCAAAAAGCTCGAAACCATTGTCGATCAACTGGAAAAGGGCGACTTGGCCCTGGAGGAGTCGCTCAAGCTTTTCGAGGAGGGGGTGGGCCTCTCCGCCGCCTGCAAAACCGAACTGGACGCCGCCGAGGGCAAGGTGCAGATGCTGGTCAAGCAGCGCGACGGCTCGCTGAAGGCGGAGCCCTTCCTGACGGAGAAGCCATTCTGACGACGGGGGTGCGAGACCGCGGAGCCGGCGACCACCTCTCTTTTGAAGATATTTCCCTGCCGGCTCAGTTCAAAGGCCCACGTCGTGTGCCCGGCTCGGCGTTTGCACTGTTCCTGGATGTATCCTATTTGTAGATGGTAGATTGGCGTTTTGTCCGCTTCCAGGAGCACCGGTTGTCCGAGACCAAACTCATTCGTCCCGCGTATTCAGAGAGTTTCCGCTGCATCGGCTCGGAATGCGAAGATACCTGCTGCCGGGGCTGGAGTGTGCCCATTGAGCCCGCGGCCTATGAGAAGTTCAAGATCCTCCCCGCCGGTCCGCTGCACACACTCATCGATGCCAGCATCGAACTCACTCCGGAGGGACCAACGGGCAAGAACGGCTCCGGACCCGACGGCTTCGCCAAGTTCCGGATGACCGAATCCAACCAGTGCCCGCTGCTCACCGAAGACCGTCTATGCCGAATCCACGCTGAGGTCGGCGAAGCGTTTCTGCCCTACGCCTGCGCAACCTATCCTCGCATCGTCCATTCTATCGGCGACAGCAAGGAGACGTCGCTGGCGCTTTCCTGCCCCGAGGCCGCGCGGCTGGTATTGCTTGACCCGAATTTGTTGGGGCCGGCGGAAGAGGCGGCCGTCCCGAGTGAAGAAGGCGAACCGCGCTCCGGTGCCTCCTGGCTCCCGCCTCATTTCTGGGCGATTCGGGAGACGATGCTGGCGCTGGTGAGGAATCGCGCTTACCCGCTGTGGCAGAGGCTGTTTCTGCTGGGAACCTTGTGCCGGCGCTTGGACGCGATTGCCAAAGGCGAAGTTCAGCGGGACGTGGCCGCGGTTCTCGAAGATTTTGGAGCCGCGGCCGCCTTGGGAACCCTGCGCGCTGAAATGGAATCGCTGCCTGCCGATCCGGCGGCCCATATGGACGTCTTGCTGCGTCTGGCAGGGCTTATGCTGCACCGCTCCAACGTCCGGCCGCGTTTCGTGGAGTGCATCAACGCATTCACCACAGGCATCGGCAACGGCCCCGGCGTCACCCTGGAGACTTTGATTGCCGGTTACCGGCTGGCGCACGACCGTTTCTACGCCCCGTTCTTCGAGCTTCATCCGTACATACTCGAAAATTACCTGATCAACACGATCTTTCGCTGCTGGTTCCCCTTCGGGAAAGAAGGCATGAAGGAGGGCGCGACGCCTTCGATGGCGCGCGAGTTCGCCGCCCTTACAGCCCAGTTCGCGTTGACGAAAGGGTTGCTGGTCGGGGTCGCCGGCTTCCACGGTGAGGCTTTTTCCGACGAGCACGTGGTGCACACGGTGCAGTCCTCCAGCAAGCACTTTGACCATCACCCGGAATTTCTCAACTTGGCCTATGAACTCCTGGTTGAAAGCAAGATGGACGACGCGCGCGGGCTGACGATCCTGCTCAGGGAAGCAGAGCCAGTTTCAGAAGCAGCCAGGTCCGCATCTCCGGGGACACACGCTCCAGGTCCGCAAGCTGAAAGACCGGCTTCGACTCCGGACCTCCTCGAAGCATCCGATCCGCACCTGCCTGCTCCACCACTGCCTGTGCACGGCGCGCGGCAAGGCTGAAGGAAGGCTTGGCCGGGCCCTCGACCGTGCGATCCGCGCCTGCCCGCACCATCAGGCACAGGTCAGGTTGCAGATACTCCAGAACCCGGTTCGACTCCAAGATGATATTGGCGCCTGGCTCCAGCTTGGCCTTCAAGCCGGCCAGCAGAAGCGCAAAGTCGCGTTGTGGCGCAGGAGCATCGAGGGAAACTGTGGCCAGCAGTGCGCGCTGCGCTCCGGCCGCCAGGTAGCGCGCCGTATCACTCCCATTCCCCGCCGTAACCTCTTCCCAGAGATGTTCAGCCCGGCCATGCAAGTGGTTGGTGATCTTGACCGCCGTCCAGCGGAACTCGGGCAGGGCGCCGATCAGGCCGCAGACCAGCGCGGTCTTCCCCACGCCCCGTCTGCTTCCGCCTACGACGACGATCGCCATCGGCGCTATTCCCTGTTCCCTGTTTCCTGATCCCTGATCCCTCTCTTCGCCATTCGCGCCAGCACCGCCAGTTCGCGTAACACCTGCTTCAGCGGACGCGCGGGCGTGCCCCATAGCACCGTTCCCGGCCTGAGACCCTGGTTGGTGACCGTCTTGCCGCTCAACACCCCCGCCTGGCCGCCGAGAATCACGCCGGGGCCCACGTGGGCGTGGTCGCCGATGCCCACCTGGCCGGCAATCACCGCGCCGTTGCCCACCGAACTCGAACCGGAAATGCCGGTCAGCGCCACCAGGATCACGTCCTCGCCGATCTCGCA
>Ga0181520_10003188_pt1 | contig 29079 bp, 31 predicted proteins | sample PEATcosm2014_Bin_29_FD_132451 | JGI IMG/M metagenome (GOLD analysis project Ga0181520, IMG submission 132451) | Peatland microbial communities from MTU Mesocosm Facility, Houghton, MI, USA - PEATcosm2014_Bin02_30_metaG | ecosystem: Environmental > Terrestrial > Soil > Wetlands > Peat | place...
CGCGCAAAGTAGCCCGGGATCAGGGTTTTCCACGCCCAGTTGGGTGCCCCAGGTCTCGCTTTTGAGACCTGGGAAAGCCACCAATCTCATCAAGCAAGGTTGGACCCACCGCAGTTTGTCCCGTAAAACCATCAATCTCATCGGACAAGATTGGCCCCACCGCAGGTGGCGCGCATCTTGGCGGGGGTCTGCCGCATCAACTCTAGCGTAAGGACATTTTTTTGAAGCGGCGCCGGACGCCCGATGAGCGGTTTGCCCGGCAATCGGATTTGGAACGCAGGAATTCAAAGACCCCAAGGAGAGAAGAATGGCGAGCAAGGCAAGTGCGGTTTGGACAGGTTCACTGACGGCTGGCAAGGGCACAATTTCAACGGCGACGGGCGTGCTGAGCAATGCGAACTACTCTTTCGCCACGCGGTTTGAAGGCGCCAACAGCGGCACCACCCCCGAGGAACTGATTGCGGCGGCTCACGCGAGTTGTTTTTCGATGGCCCTGGGAGCTGAGTTGGGCGGCGCGGGTCTGACTCCGGAAAAGATCGAAACTCACGCGGCCGTCAGCCTGGGCAAGGTGGAGGGCGGTTTTGCCATCACCCGCATCGCGCTCACCGCCACCGCCAGCGTCCCTGGGGCCACCAAGGAGGCGTTCGACAAGGCCGCGGCGACCGCCAAGGCCGGCTGCCCCATTTCAAAGCTCTTTGCCAACAACACCGAGATCGTGCTCGACGCCAAGCTGGTGTAGTCCAAACCCGGTTTTTGTGGCCGGGGCTCAGAGTCCCGGCCCGCTTTTACGGGCAGGATTTGACACAAGGCCCGGCATTTGCGAAACTCAGAGTTACTGCTTGTTCAGTGGAACGCGCTGGACTTGTGTACTGTGCCGAAGTGGCGGAATTGGCAGACGCGCGTGGTTCAGGTCCACGTACTCGCAAGGGTGTGGGGGTTCGAGTCCCTTCTTCGGCACCAGCTAAAACTTCTTATTTTAGAATCAACCACTTACAATATGCAAGGACGTGTAGCACTGCTGTAGCGCGGTAAATCCGCCTACGATGTTCGCCAGGAATCCAACTCATGGCGAATACGAAAGTCGCGCTTCTGCGTTATTGCCGTCTCGATGTAGGATGGCGGCGCTTGGCCGTCACCCCGGTCCGCAAGGGACGCGGTTGGGACGCACAGGTCAAAGTTCCAGCAGGCAAGAAGGTCCTCGAACTAGGTGAGTACCAGCTCCGTTGGTACGAGGGTGAGCGGTCTCGATTCGAAGGCGTCGGCAAAGACCTCCAGGAAGCCATAACCTCTCGAGAAAACCATGTTGCAACGTTAGAAGCGGAGCGCGCCGCCGCGGCCGCTGGGCGTGAGCTGGTGCCTGAGACCGAGAATCGCGTTTTATTGTCGCAGGCGCGAGAAAAATTCCTGGAAAAGAAGCGCCTTGTGGACCGCGACAAAGAAACCGTCACGCAGTATGAAAACCTCACCGCTGAATTTCTGGAAGTGGTGAAGAAGAGATTCGCCGACGAGTTGGAAGAAGTAGATCTACTGCGCTTCTGTGACGCTCTGCGCAAGCGCGGGTGTGAAGAACGCACGGTGAAGAACTACTATTCGGCGATCGCGACCTTCCTCAACTCCTGCGGCGTTGACCACAAGACGCTTGTCGCGAAGGAGCACAGACCGCGCCATGATGACCCGCTTCCAGTGGAATACGACCCGGACGATGTAAGAGCTTTCCTGGCGGCATGCAACTCGGAATACCATGCTTTGGCATTTGAAACATTTCTTAAAACCGGTTGCCGCGAACTGGAGATCGCATTTCTCGAGTGGACCGACATTGACTGGCGTGCTGGAACAATCACGATTCAAGGCGAGAAGCGCCTGACGTTGATCGTAGATGGAAAACCCAAGGATTTTAGATTCCGGACGAAGACCCGGAAACCGCGCGAGATTCCGCTTGAACCAGCACTCTTGCCAAAGCTGAAGGCCTGGAAGAGCCATAGACCCATGACTCGTTTTGTATTCGGCACTTCTTCCGACCTGCCCAATGGTCACTTCCTAGATGCTGTGAAGCGAACGGCCCGGCGGGCTGGCTTGAACTGCGGAAAATGTCTGACGTGTATCGAGAAGAACGAATGCGAGAACTGGGATGTCAAAACATTCCGCAGCACATTCGCGACATGGGCGCTCCGCAGCGGAATGGACATTCGGACTGTTCAGCACATCCTGGGGCACACCAAGATCGAAATGACCGCTAAATATCTGACACCGCTAAAAGGCAAGAAAGCTCAGGACGGCCTCGGCGCAGTGTTTGCCGGAGTCAATCTCCCATCACAAGTGAATCAAGTGACTGAGCAGTGAGCTTTCCAGATCGGTGCATCCCTGTTTAGTGCATGATCGTTGCCGATGAAACGGAGTAATAAGGAATCATATGCCCGATGCTTTTAGAGGTTGCCTCGTTTCAATCTCGAGCCTTTCAGATGCGGCCTTAGAGGATCGCATCTCAACAGTGAGTAACCTGCTGGAGGCGATTCGTAGTGAGGAAAAGACCGCCACGGGTTTTCGTAAGCATGCCCTTTCAGAGGTTGCCAATTTTCTGTCGCTACTAGAAGACCAGGCAAGAAGTGAATGGGCGAACAGGGGACACCAAAAGGAACTCGAGCGCCGCCGCCAAATTCTTGCAGAGGTGATTCCTCCGTCGCAAGAAAATGACACAGGCTATGAGAGGCAATGCGACCGCGACCGCTTGCTGACGAAAATCAAAGATACAGAAGAGCTAATTCATTTGCGGCAATCCGTCAAAGAATCCGTGGAAGGCGAACTGTCGGCATTATCTGCTATCCAGATCGATTCGTACCTCGCTGTGGCTGGACTTCCAACACACGATCCGATTCGGTTATCGCTCAGTTGCCCTAGCGCCAGAGATCCAAAGGCCACTGAAAACTCAAGCGAACCGTCACTGGCACAAAGCTTCAAGGAATTCGCAGCGAAAATATTTATCGATTTGAATGCCCAGTACCCTCGAGGGGTTCCCGCAGGAGCTTTGGTGCCCTTCGCTTCCGAATGCGACGCCAGGGAATACTTGCTTACTTCCGAATTCCTACGCGAACGTGTCCTTAAGGCGGTCAAGGAATACAATTTCGATTTTCCCCAAGCTCAAATCAAGAAATATTCAGATCTTGTTGCTGTGCTCAACCCAGTTAGTGCTAGTTCTGGTCCTGGTCCTGTTAAAAAGCGAAAGAAAGACTCGAAGCAAGTGGTATCACGGCAGTTCAGAGTCTGGCTCTACGAGAACAAACGCGATTACTTAGAGAAACTGAAAAAACGTCGAAGTAAACCCCGTGTCGAGTTGTCGAGTCTTGCGAATCGACAAGAATTCTGCACCCGCCTCCAGTCCAGAACATTCGCGGTCATACCGTATTTCACCGTGTCGACTCACTTGTTGACTGGCGCCCCGACACGCCTCAACTCATTGATTATAAGGAACATCAAAGCTACGATCATTGCAGATTAGGCGCGGTAAAGAGAGCCTGATCGTGGGTGATCATGGCGGCGAATGGCGGTGAAATCGATTGGGGATTCGATGATCTGCCGGAGCAGATCGAGCGCCAGCCAGACGCGTTAACCATCCCATGGCTGGCAAAAAAGATGACCTGCTCACCGCAGTTGCTTTACCGGATGGCCGAGACTGGCAAATTGCCGTCTTTTCGGATCGGCTCCTTGATTCGGCTCTCTCCAGCAGCAACTGCTGCGTGGCTTCGCACCCGACGGGTCGGGCCCATCCTCAAAGCCTCCTCGCATGCTGAGGGCAAACCCGGGGCCGCTGCACCCCGATCATTCGAAATGCAGGTGCCGCGGTCGAGTGCCAGCTTTCTGCAAAAGGGCAAGCGGAAACAACAAGGAGCACATCGTACAAATCACAGTGCCCGCGGTGGCCACTGTGATTGAAACGTGTGCACCAATCTCCCGCAACTGTCGGGACGAGATGAAGGGCGACCGACCACCAGAGGATGATGCCCCCGACTGGCTCGACCCCGAAGGCCACCCTACCCTCACGATCCCCAAGAGCATGGCCGAGCGGGTGCACCGCCGGACGGAGCGGCAATGAGCGCGCCGGTCGCCATGCCCGATGGCACACAGTCATGCTCCAGACAGAATCAGGAGCCGCTGGAGGAAAGGTTGCGCAAGCTCCTGCCCCCTCCGATCACGTCTGAAGACGAGAAGGAGATTGAGAAGATCGCCAGTGGTGTACGCGGCAAGATTAAGGTTGCCGCTGACAGCGACAACGCTGATTCCAGCATCGGTGAAGGACTTCGGGCGATCGAAGCAGGCCTTAAGTACACCCATAACTGGTGCACGGCACAAAAGGTCATCGGCGAGGAGCTCGGGAAGGCTGACGACCAGCCAGTGCGCCGAATTGTCAGCCCACCCCAGAAGAAAGTAACTACAGTGCCCAAGGAGCCGGAGGAGGATCAGGCGTCATCCGAGGAGTTTGCTGACAGCGCCTTGGACCAGCCGGTTCGGCCTTCTACCGCCTTGAGTCCCTCACGACGCGGTCGCAAGATGAAGTGGGAGCAGGATCGGGAGGATGTAGATGCTTTTATCGCGCGGACAGTCGAGGACTCCGAATGGCACCTGCCGTTCCGCGACGGCGAAGCTCACCCGCGGGCAGTAGACCTTTTATCGAGACTGATAAAGCACCTCGGTGTACCTTCGGAATCGTTGGTCGAGGCACTCAGGTCAAATCCGGCCGTCTCCCTTCCCGATGGGGAGCTGGACGCCGTGGCCGACTAATCGCCCTGTGGCTAACCAATGCAATGCCGACTTGCACTTGGCTTTATCAGAAGTAAAAAGGCATTGTGTCAATGGGTGTCGGGCTTATTAAGCTTAATAAGAGACGTTTCCAGCAAAATCCGTCTGAAAGGTGCCTCTGGATTCGGTTGGCATCCTCGTCTTGTCTCATTCGCCGTACAGGGGTTGACATGGAAGGTTCGAATTCGGATCGCGCTGGCAGCCAGCGCGAGAAGAGGGCAAAAAGTATCTGTGTGGATTTCCTGGGATTGGCGAACTGCACGGTGACGCGACTGGACGAACTGGAGCACATCCTCCTCGCCCACGCGACCTACCGTGTGCCCGAACCTTCGGGCAAGTGTGAGCAGTGTCACGGGTCGAAATTCCGAACAAGCACACGCCCGAACCGGGAACTTCTGATCTGGGATATTCCCAGCGGCGGCTGTCCGGTACTGATCCGTCTCACCACCTGGCCGATGATTTGCGCGGGCACGAACTGCCACACTCCGTTCCGGGAAGACATTCTCTGGTACCATCCACGGCGCAACATGACTTGGCGCCTGGAAAAATACATCCGAGAGCGCGCGGCCACGCTGACCACGTTCCAGCAAATCGCGCTCGACACCTGCCAGGACCGAAAGACCGTCCATGGAATCCTGTTCGACGCGATTCGGGAACTCGAAAAAGACTGCGCGAAAGATCTCCCACGAGTGTTGGGGATCGATGAGATCTACTTCGGCAAGAAGGCTTATACGATCCTGGTCGACATCGAGTCCGGTAAGGCGGTTGACTTACTGGAAGGCCGTTCGGCGGATTCGGTCAGGAAGAGATTCGAGGAGGCTACCAACTGCGCTGCCGTCGAGTACGTAACCCAGGATTTCTCGCAAAGTTACCGTGCAGCGGCCACTCAGCCTCCCGAAGAAGAAGACAGGAAGCTCAAAAAGAAAGTTTCTGGCGCTGCCGTGAATCGCTTGCAGTTTGCGCTGTTCACGGAGACCCCCGGCGGTAAGGAGGAAGCCAGAGAAATTCTCCTTTCCCGTGAAGCGCTCAAGGCCATGCTTCCTAACGCCAAGATTGTTGGCGATCACTTTCACTTCGCACAAGCCATCGTGGACGAAGGCTTCAATCAGGTTCGAATCAAAGTTAAGAAAGACATGAAGAAGAACTACCGTGCAAAGATGCTACGCAAGTTCCTGAACTTGGAGGAGCAGCGACCCCTGCCCAAGCACATCAGTTCGGGTGTCCGTAAGCAAGTGAAGGACGCCGTCAATAAGGAGGCTGATCGACTTGACAGAAACAAATTCCTGCTCTTCGAGCGTCTGGAAAATCTGAGCCGGAAACCAGAAAAAATGAAGGTCGTGAACGAGTTGCTTCGTGAGCATCCGCTGCTCGCGCGAGCCTGGAATCTGAAAGAATCCGGCCTCAAAGTCTTCCCTGTACAGCCGTCCTTGGGCCGCACGAGAAAATCTCGGGAAGCTGCGATGATCGAGAGGGCCAAGCTCCGTCTGTCTGAAGAAGAAACAGCCCGGAGACTGGACGCCTGGGCGAAGCAAGTAAGCGAACAAGAGGACCTCGCCGAGTTCTTCAAAAGAGCCGTGAACATGGTAAAAAACTGGCGTGCGGAACTCATCCGAATCGGAACGACCGGATACAGCAACGCAGCAACCGAGTCGAAGAACCGGTACCTGAGGAGTCTGGCATCCATCAGCCGCGGACTTCCCTTCGAAACCTTGCGAGCACGTCTGCTTTGGGCAGACGCGAACCACCGCGAAGATCGCTGGCCGAGCTTCTGTGATGGCTATGACGGCGAAATCGACAACGATGCTTTCTTGGCGCTCGCGCATGACTACCTGGCACAACAAAAGTCTTGAACGTCTCACCGGGGGGGGTAGGCGGTGCCCCGCTGTGACTTCGCTCAAAGCAGCAGCCGGCGATACAGAATGCTGGACAAACTAAACGCGATGGCAGAGGTGCACGAGGGATCCCCGCCACATTGTGTATTTGTCGGGGTGTCCGCCCATCGACCGGTCGGCGAAAATCCACAGAGCCAGTTAAACGCCTGATGTCGTTCTTAGGCGATTGACGCGAGAGTGGCAAACTCAACAGACGAGAGCTCGCAATACGGCTTTCCCAATGCGGGAAAGTCCTTTGCTATCGGCTTCGGTAAGCGTCCGCTTCGAGCACCCTTGACTGCGGACATTTCGATCATCTGCCCGATTGTGCGACCGCCAACGCTTTGACCATCGGAATTTTCTAACTCCAGTAAGTTTTGAGCTTGCGCTCGCCAATGCCAGAGCTCCGCAGCTTCCCGCTGTTTCTCAATCTGCTTTTTCGGGCGTAGCTTGGCTCGCACGATCAATTCTGTGATGGGAGCCGAACGCAGTAGACCGGTAAGTGCTGGGTCCATCTCCTGATCATAGGGCGGCAACTCTAGGATCATGCGGAGTGCCCAAAGCAAGCAAACAATCGATTCACCCAGCCAGCTTGCGTCGATTCGTTGTTGCGCGCTGATTTCGTTGGATTGCAGCAATCTCCGCTCATCCATTTCAATGTCTGGCCAGAGTCCAGCAGTCTTCAGATCTGCGACCAACAGAGACGGAGTGTGCCCCTCGGTCTCGCACCCCCCTGATCTTTTCTGCTGGGTCCGTCCTGCCACGTTGTTCCTAACCGAATCTGCCACTGGTGTCGTCATTCCCGTGACTAAGACGGCATGGAGAATCAGGGCGCGCTTCATGGCTGAAGCAGCGCATGGAGTCCTGCGTGGGTGAGAGGGCATGGGGCGAGTGTACTTTCGGTTGTCCAGAAGTGCTGTATTTCTGAACACAACAATCCTCGCAACATTGCGGCTTCGTGACCAAGACTGCCGGCAATGGTTTCGGTGTTCCAACCCGAATTCGTTTCGTTCATCCGTCGCAATACAGAAGAAAGGAGCGCGGAATGGATACATGCATAAGTTGCGGCGGACGGCTCGACGATTGCAATGAGTCGCAGATCGTGTGTCCCTGGTGTGGCGAACCGGACTGCTGGCCCACTGTGCTCGATGACGGCGGCGAGTTCGATTTTGGTGATTCCGATTGGGACATGGATGAATAGTCTCTCTACGCGCTTAACCATTAAGGTCCTCACCCGTATGTAATGTGTCAGATCACCCACCAACTGCTGATTCCGATTCGTCACCTCGGCATCCACGCATACCTCAACAGACTCTCTGCCGCCAAGGTAGAAAGGAGCACTCATGCCTCATTCCTCAATCGTCGTCCTCCCTCTCACCCCGGCTCCCATCGCCAACTGCCGGTACCTAGACCGCTGCAATCGTGCGCTCACCTTCGATGGTTGTACGTCTTGTCGCTTCAACTCCACCAATTTCTACGCCGAAGGCCGCCAAGCCCCTTACGGCTCGCACCTGAACCTTGTCGCAATTTCACTGCGCGAGGCAGCCATGTGAGCTTACGCCCTTAGACCCGCGTTGCTTTCGTTCACACGAAGCTCGCTTCTTCGGCATCTGCGGGGATACAGGCGCAAAATTCCGGGGACCGAAACGGACTCTCCGGAATTTGCCGTGGGTACCCCGTTCAACCTCAGGAACCTCGGCGCTTCGTTTTTCGCTTCCGCAGTGTTCCAACCCTACGGCGAGATCCATCTCCTCGCCTCATCCGTGAACTTCGCTGGATTGCTTTGTAGTCCAGCTGTAACCGAACCCCGAGAAAGAAGCCGCCCCAAGCGGCGGCTTCTCTTTTTGGGGAATCGAAAGGAGCAAGTCATGCACGCATTTCTCGCGCAACCGAGTGATCACCTACCAATCCCTGTGCCAGCATTTGGCTCTTGGATCCGGCACCGCCGACTTGAGCTTGGATTGAGCTGCACCCGAGCCGCCACCATGACCGGAATTAACCGCGGTGACTGGAACGCCCTCGAAGCGGGATGGGTCCCGAACAAGGATGAGCGCCTGCTGCGCTCCGTAGCTGGGACCCTTCAAGTCGACTACAGCGCGTTGGTCGATGCGATTGCTCCTCTGGAGGGACACTTTGCGGAAACAGCGGCATGAGAAGCGGTCAGTGGAAAAGTCCCTCGCCCTGAAAGACTCTGTTCCGCTTGCAGTGGCCAATTCAAGTGGTCAATTCGAGCATGGCCAAGTAGGGTCGTCGAGAGACCCTCTTGGCCATCAGTTCCACGGAGGTCAAATGACGTATACCCATTCGAGCCAGTTGAAGGTTGCGCGCATCTATTTGCGCGTTTCGACCGAGGAACAGGAACTCACGCGGCAAGAGGGAATCGAGCAAGCTACGCGAGCGGCGGGCTACTATGTCGCCGGGATTTACCGCGAGAAGGCCTCTGGTGCCCGCGCCGACCGACCCGAGCTGATACGCATGATTGCCGACCTGCAACCTGGCGAAGTGGTTGTTGCGGAGAAGATTGATCGCATCAGCCGTCTGCCGCTAGCTGAAGCCGAGCAACTAGTAGCCTCAATTAAGGCGAAAGGTGCAAAGCTGGCGGTACCAGGGCTAGTCGATCTCTCCGATCTTGCCGGCGAGGCGGACGGGATTGCAAAAGTCGTCTTGCAGTCGGTGCAGGATCTCTTGATGAAACTTGCTCTACAGATGGCGCGTGATGACTACGAAACCAGACGGGACCGGCAACGCCAGGGTATCCAGATTGCCAAAGCAGCTAAGAAGTACACCGGCCGCATTCCCGACATGGGTGCCCATCAACGGATCGTCGCACTTCGTGCTGCAGGCCAGACCATCAAGCGGACTGCGGAGTTGGCCGACTGTAGCACAAGCCAGGTAAAACGTATCTGGGCGATCCATCGAACTGCAGCCACAGCATGAGGCCGGCCTGCTGTCGGGCTTCAAAACGATGCCTCTGTATTCCGCAGCGTCCAGTAACCACTTCACAACTTATCCCATGGTCGACAGCCGTGAGCCCAGAAGGCCCGAACCAGTCCGTCGAAGGCTGTGACTGCCCAGTTTCGAACGAGGATGTTGCGCCAGCGTCTTCATTCGCCTTGGACTTGGGTGGATTAATCCTCCGATCGCTCAATCGCAGAGCCCGCCGCTCGCGCCGTCTTTCGACAAGGGCCAGTTGAGCAGCGGGTTTTTTGTTCCCTGGAAACCCAAAGGAGCAACAAAAATGCATGCATTTCTCTACCGGTCAGTTGACCTTTCCCAATATCTATTCCCGCCGTCGGCAATTGGATCCGTCGTCGCCGCCTCGAGGTTGGACTCAGCTGCGCGAGGGCGCTGTCCTTGCGTAGCTGAGCGATCGGGACTGGCGCATACTCGAGCAAGGCTTGGTGCTCAGTTTCGACGAGCGGCTGTTGCGTTCCATCTCCGCTACTCTCGAAGTAACGTTTTAGGCGCTCGATTGCGTTCATTGAGCCGTTGCGGATTCACTTCGCAGGCGGGGATGAACGCCCATGAAACTCACGGGCTGGTCGACCAGAACCCCACTCACAGACCAACCCCGGCCTTCTAACAGGCTGTTACGAAACTAAGGTCGGGGCGAGTAAATTGAGTGACAACAGGTTGAGTAGATGGGAAGATGCCCTTGCTGGAGAGTGAGGGCATTTTTCATGGGCTATATTCAGGGCGAGGCGCGGGGACAGCAGACGTTATTTCCTGCGGCTTTGGACGACCTTGTTGCGGCCGATCATGTGTGTCGAGTGATCGATGCGTTTGTCGGCAGGCTGGATTTTCAGGATCTTGGTTTCGTCCGTGCCGAGGCGGCGGAGACTGGCCGTCCGGGATATGATCCGCGCGATTTATTGAAGCTTTTTCTGTACGGCTATTTGCAGCAGATTCGTTCTTCTCGTCGCCTGGAGGCCGAGTGCCGCCGCAACGTGGAAGTGATGTGGCTGTTGGGCCGTCTGGCTCCCGATTACAAATCGATCGCCGAGTTCCGGCGCATGCACCGCGATGCAGTGACCGAAGCGGGGGCCGAGTTGGTACGTTTTGCGCGGTCCGTTGGGCTGGTGCGAGGCGAGTGGATAGCCATCGATGGCTCCAAGTTCCTGGCCGCGAGCAGTGCCCGCAGTGTACGCGAGCGGGAGGCGATGCGGAAATATCTGGACGCTCTGGAAGCCGGTGATGAACAGGAAGCGGTGGTCATTGACTCGAGCGCAGTATCGGCGGCCCTGGAGAAGCTGAACAGCCATCCGGAACCGGAAGCCCATTTCATGCGCGTAGGCCATGGTCACGCGCCGGCTTACAATGTGCAAACGGCCGTGGACGCCGAACATGCGCTGGTCGTAGCGCAGCAGGTGACCACGGAGGCGACCGATAACCGCAGTCTTTTGCCCATGGCAGAAGCGGCTCAAAAGGCAGTGGGGGAACCATCAACACTGAACGTGGTGGCCGATGCGGGCTATTCCAACGGGGCACAGGCGGAAGCCTGTGAAGCCAAAGGCATCCTGCCCCATGTGCCTGCCAATCGCGCCATCAACAACCAGGGCGACGGGAATCTGTTCGACCGCACCGTGTTCCAGTACGACTTGTCCAGCGACACGTTTCGTTGTCCTGCCGGGCAGATCCTTACCCGCAAGCAGTTGGATAGGCGGAAACATCGGGTGGCTTATACCGCACCAGCCGAGATCTGTGGCGCCTGTGCCTTAAAGAGTCGCTGTACGCCGTCTCCGCAACGCTTCGTGCACCTTCACCTGCACGAAGCTGCCCTCCAACGTATGCATCAACGGGCCACATCCGCCGCGATGCGGCTGCGACGATCCACCGTCGAGCATCCCTTCGCCACGCTGAAATACCAAATCTTCGGATATCCGCGGTTCCTTCTGCGCGGAGTAGCCGGAGCGCAGACAGAGATCAGTCTGGGCACCATGGCCTACAACATCAAACGCATGATCAACGTCCTCGGCGGCCACAAACTTGCCACCGCGCTCAACAGCTGAACCCTCAGCTTCTGCGCTACCTTCACGGAAAAATGAAAAAAGCGGCGGCCCCGCAGCTACGGGAACACCGCTTCTACTCATTCCTTCAATCTGAAGCCCCGTTTCGTAACAGCCTGTTCTAAGTCGGGGGTTGGTCCTCAGTTTTTGGAAAGGAAACTTTGATGAGCACAGTTCGAAAGACAGACCACGTCACCGGCTGGTCCGCCGTGGGCGTTCTTGCCACAATTGCGATCACAAAAACGCTCACCGCTCTTGTGATGTCATTCGCGATCACGTGGCTGGTCCGCCACATCTTCGCCGGCGCGCCACTCCGGTTCGTGTTTGGCGCGGACGGTCTCAGCTACTGGCGCTGCGTGGGCCTGTTCGTAATCTGGTTCGCGGCCCGGGTGAAAATCAAATTCTCAGGTCCTGCGCTAATCGAAATAGAAGGAGATCGATGAATGGCCCCCGTGCCGCTGAATCTCCGCGCATTTCCGGTGGCATGAAGAGGCCGACGCCGTTGTGGCCGGGTTGGCGGCGCGGATCCACGCTTCGATCAACCAGCAACTCGCGAGAGTCATGCCGGAATGGGTGCTCGGACTTTTACAAGTAACGGATCTTTCATGAACATAACATTCGTGACGACGGTCACGGAGCTCTCGAGCGCATTTGACTATGGTTGTGGACCGAGTAGACAGATTACTCAGAGGCAAGGCAAAGAGATTTCACCATCCAACGATCCTTGCATGAGTCGTCTAAGCGAATAACTTTTCCTCCGTTCCCATCTTGGGACTCTGCGCTGGATCTCAACGGCTATGGCCGTCGTTTGTCTACGATTGCTCTCTCTGGCAGTTGCCGGACCCAGCGACAATGCATAGTGGCAATCGATACATAACGGGGGCTCGGCCCGACAGTTGCTACTACTATGCACCTCTCACCCTGCTCAGACGATGACCAGCGGTGACAAAGCGCCTCGTGTGGAGGCTTGCCATGGGAGATTGATTGATCGCACGATCTATCCCGCTCAGTAGTAGAGGCCTCGAGGCGTATGTGTCGAGTTCGATGCAACAGTTGAATTCCATTAGGCATGACTTATCTGACAGGCGATCGCTGTAGGTTTCGTAGCGGACAAAATGACAAATTCATCGGATCAGTTCGAAGATTTAATGGTCTGTAGTGTTCCATGCAGCATCTACGGCAGTGGCGACAATATGGTGTGTGTACGACGGTCCGACGGAGCCGCCATCCCTCTGAAACAAAGTGAAGCGCATTTGCTCTCGCGGATGACTACGGCCAAAACAGTCGGCGACTGGCGTGAGACTCTATGCAAGGATGCTGTTCAGGAACGCCTGAAGGATGGGAAGCATGCTGTTCTTGGGCGGCTACTCCAATGGACGTCTTCATTCGTCGAAGACACAAGTAACGGGCGAGCCACAATTCCATATAACTGTCTCCCCTTATACAAAGAGTTTTCGTTAAACATTGCATCTTTGATGGAACGTGGGCTATTAGCTCCTGTAGAACAATCATTGCAAGTTATCATAAAGTCCAGACAGCCGTCGGCAGAAAACTGTCGGATCACGACCCTCTGCATTCCGACTTGCGGGCGAAGTGAATATCTTTCACGGTGCGTTCGTTCGTTTTCCGACAGCCTACGATCTCATGGTAGAGAAGACGCGACAATTCTTGTTGTCGACGATTCAGCAGACCGAATCTCAGAAGGTAGGAATCGCGAGGTTGTTACCTCGCTTCAAGCTCCCGACGGCCCGTCTATCCAGTTCATAGGGTATAAGGAACGTCAAAGCTTGATCAATGCGATCTTGCGCAAGGGCGTTGCTCCGCCCGAAGTGATTCGGTTCGCTTTGAATGCTGAGAAGCTACTGACAACCGAAGGCTCAGTTCGCAACACGATGATGTTGCTTACCCGCGGACAGTATATTCTTCAAACAGACGACGACACATTCTGTGCCTATGCTTCGGCGAATGCAGGCGGAGAAGCGGTAATAGTATCAGATGCGCCAGATTCATACCAGACATATTTCTATCCCGACAGAGGAAGCAATCTTCGTGACTTCCCAACTAGCACTGATGTTGACCCATTTTCTATCCACGAGGGTGTACTAGGAAAATCTCTTTCGAATATATTGGGGCGAGCAAAACGCATCACATGGGAAAAGATTAACCCACACCTTTTTGCCGCTCCGCATAGAGAACGCACCCGAATCGATATCACAACTACGGGGACGAGTGGAGATCCGGGCATGGGTTCTTGTTTTGGATTTCTGACGATTTCTCCTGCAGACACTCTCAGACGAATCTATTCGTGCACTGAATCCTACCGATTGGCTACAGAGTCAAGAGAGGTCCTGCGCCTGGTTCCCGAATTGACAATTTGTGAACGGTCAATCTTTATGGCGATGTCATTCGGAATCAATAATACGCGACTTCAACCTCCGTTTTTCCCCTCGGTAGAAATCTAGATGGGGCATTTGCTTATCTTCATCGACTAACAGATGACAGATCGTTGATTGGGTATCTTCCTTTCGCTATATCCCATCTATCGGAACCGGATCGACGTTATTCATCACGCCCTGTCGATAAGGTTTGCCTCCTTGGATTGACTGACATTTTACAAATGTGTTTGTCGTCAGTTGTCGTTAGCACTGGGGCAAGTTTGAGTCAGAATCTTCGCAGCATTGGAGAACAACTCGTTGGGTTTGGGGCAATGCCAAGAACGATGTTTCGATCGTTTCTACGGAATAGATTTATCTATGATCGGTTCAAGTTGTTGGAAGCGCTTGAGGCCACCATCGACGAGGGGCGTTTTAAGAGCAAAGAATGGTCGCGTGAAATGGATTCAATATTCAACAGTGTTCGGCGTGCAATGCTGGAAGATAAAAGCATTCTGCCAGTTGATCTTGCCCGTGTCTTGGGTCCAGAACAATCTCTTCTCAAGGCGCAGTCCTGCATCTCGATGTATGGAGTAATGATGCGTTATTGGGAAGACATTTCTGACGCATCAATTCAAACATGTCAGTCATTTGAGTTTCTGCAGCCGTTTTCTGGTCAAAATCACAACCGTTAAATCGTGAAGTATCACGTAAATGCGCAGCTTGTCTATTTTTTGAAAGGATAGGGGCAATATGGAGCATAAATTCGGTGAGACGCTTTGGCGCGCTTCTTTGGCATTTCTGTGTCTCATGATTGCATCTGCACAAGGGAGCATACCGGCAGAGACGCAAGGCCGCAATGAGGCCCATATTGAGAAACAAAATGGCAGCACCGAAAAAAGGAAGCAGTTCAAATTCGAAGTAATTTCGGTTCGGCCCGTTAAGTCCGGTTGGGAAGGAAGCTACACCAGCAGTCCATTACCTGTGGAATGGGCTGCACATCCCACGCCGAATGGTTACAACTCACGGCTGAGATTAGGGTATGCGATTCTGGTTGCTTATGCCCCTGTGATGGGCCACAAGGCTTCGATATACACGCCAATCCTCAACTTACCAGCGGGGTCCGATGCTGATTGGTATGACATAAGCGCCCGCATTTCCGATGACGATCTGGCGGCTTGGCAAAATCAGACCAGCAAGTATGAGTTGTTCCGTTCCGCCATGCAGAATCTACTCACAGAACGTTTCAAACTCGTGATCCATGAGCACCCGGCAGAGATGCCGGCATATAAATTGGTCGTTGGAAAGAAGGGCCCCAAATTGGAGGTGACCCCTCCAGGTTTCGTGCCTCCACCAGGCTTGACACTGGAAAGTGGTGGCATTTTGGTACCCCCTGGAAGAGTCGAGGTACCACCGGTATTGCACTTCTATGCAGCAACTATGGAGGATCTTGCAGGGTTTCAGACAGGGTTCATAGAACGTCCAGTTCAAGACATGACTGGACTCACCGGTCGCTACAATTTCGCGTTGCAACTAAACACCTTGAGTGACGATGACTCAAAAGAGTTCAGATGGCCTCTGGGTGCTCTAGGACTGGAACTGAAGCCCAGCAAATACCTGGGAACCACGATCGTAATCGACCACATTGAAAAGCCCAGTGCGAATTGATTACGGGATTTCTTTCACGTTTAAAGTTTGGGGTGCGTTTTGTCACCTTGGTACTGTTTTGTACGTAACTTGTGCTCATACAGTATCCGGAAGCTAGACCGATGGGCCTTAGCTAGGGGAAGAGCGGACTGGCTGATTTCCACGGTCGCTCGAAAGAGGGTGCGAATCCCTGTTTGACAGGCTGATGGGGTGGCTCATGAGCTGTCCGCTCTTCCATGGTCGTGCACCACATTCCGTCATGGAATGCCAACAGAAAGGAGACTCTATGAGAAGTAGATTCTTTGTTCCCTTTGCCCGGTATTTCGGGCTTGGAGTTGCAGCTCTTCTCTTGGCTGGTTATTCTGCCAGTTCAACGCACGCCGCTTCGTGCAAGAAGGATGTAGCGTGCAATGCCATTAACAGCTCTGGCCTTTGCACGGGGTCAGCAGACGGTGCAGGCAACTGCTTATGCGAGGGCTATTTATTTCAGGAGATAACACCGGATCCAGCTAACTGCAATGGTGGTTGTTAGTTTTAGCAGACAGGTAATGCACCTTCGATTAGGGGCATTACCTGCCTGGTTGTCTGAGGAGGAAGACACTTTGAAATTACTGACAAATACTACGGTACAGGCATTGTTATTAATCCTTGTGCTGGCCTTCTATGCATGGTTGCTAGGACACGATGTCATTACACTTAAGCGGGAGCAAGAGTATCAGGCGAGGACTGCACATATAAATCTAAGTATTGCGTACATTCAACCATCGGGAATCGATATATACGGGAAGCAAGTCGTCGCGTCTTCATTGGGTGCAAAGAGAAACATAGTCTTCCTTCTGCGCAATGAGAGCCTTCAGAATGACCTCAACTACTGGAGTCATGTAAAGACGCTTCTCGACTCGAACAAGGAGATCGGATTGGTGGGTTACTGCGATAGCCAACTGTGCGCTGAGTCGATGCGTAAAGGACCGTCGCTTGCATTTCCCGTTCTGGCTTTCGGGGAAGCGGCGAGTATCCAGGCTGTGGCGAACGCGGATGCGAACGGTGAAGCGATCCTCAAAAAGGTCGGTACTCCTTCGCAATCGAAGATATCGTGGAGAGGCGCAGAGAATTACCCGCAAAGGGTTGCACAGGAGGCTATTCGATGAGCTTCTTGAAGAAGTCGTTCGTGCCAGTAATCTACGCATTGCTTACCGTGATCGCGGCGACTGACGTTGTGTTATTTGCGTATGTAAATGTTGCCAGGTATTCAGGTATGGTATCCGAAGCGTTTTTCCGCGACCCTTCGGATATGAGAGCAAATGTTCCTCCCAGCGGCTACTCAGCGGCCGGTGAAAAAGCCCCTCTCCCTTCACTATCTGAGAGCGGGTGGGCTGTTCGTTACGCAACCCCTCAATGCGGATATTGCCGCAGCGATGAGGCGCAATGGTCCATGTTGAAATCCAAGCTTATCAAGAAGGGGTATCGCATTTATGAAGTGCCGCCAGATTCGGTCGCATCGTATTTCGATAGCGCGCCGGAACTTGCAAACGAAACTCAGATTTCCTATGTAGAAGTGGGTTGGATGAAACGGTATCGTTTCACGGCCACGCCTACAACTCTATTGTTCGATGGCCGCGGGAAACTTATTTGGTCGCATATGGGAATAATGAACAAGGATGACCAGAAGTCTGCATTGCGGGCGTGGTTCTTCAATTGATAAGGACAACGTGATGCGGATAAATCGCAAGTTTGCGAATGGTTTCATAACCCTCATGCTGGTCGTATGGGTGCTTGGATTTGCCGCGTTCAAAGGGCGTGACTATTTACAGGATCGTGCCTCTGCCAAGGCAAATAATGAGCGCATTGCTGCAAACTGGCAGGAACTGACCTTCGGGCGCGTTCCTGTTCTGGGTATACCTACTGCCAGTTTCAAGATTGTGGAATTCTCCGATTACCAATGCCCCTTTTGCCGCTTGGCAGATCCAGTTCTTGAGAAATTTGTCGCCCGTCACCCAAACGATGCTGTTGTCTATCGTTACGATATGCCACTGCGACAGATTCATCGCTATGCATATGCGGCATCAGTCGCCGCAAATTGTGCCGAAATACAAGGCGTACGGGAACCGTATCAGTCTCTGCTTTTCCAACATCAGAAAGAGTTCGCCACCATCAATTGGACGGCACTAGCAAGGCAGGGCGGTATCACGAATTCGGATTCTTTCGCGCAATGCGTTCGCGATCAGATGCCTGGCGATCATATTCTCAAAGACATCGCAAAAGGAGAGTCGATGGGTATCACGGGTGCTCCGTCTTTCCTTATCAATGGGACACTGCTCACGGAAGGATTTTCCGATGAAAGGCTGGAATCGCTCTATCAGGACACACGCAGGAAAAAACAAGGCTTCTGGCGCAAGTTCTTGAGTAGCCAGTAGCTCCCATAACTTCCGCACCAACGAAGTAGCTGCGAAGCCTCGGGCAATCTCAGCTTCTTAAATTGAACCACTCCAATGCCGCTCTGCAACGTTTCTGCATGTCTGGCATAGCCAAAATGGGTTGAGGCCTGGTTTTGCCAGGGCGCGCGAGCTTTCACATGGACGAACGACCGATGTATCGATGTAACCGACTAGTCTGGACTTTGGTGTGGTTTGTGTTCTCCGGGGTCGGGATCGGGATGGCATCTCCGTATCGCAGCGTGGTGACCTTTGGCAGGCTGCCATTGTCCGGAGCGACAATCACGGTGACACGGGGAACGAGGGTATTGAGTGCCGATTCGGACCAGGCGGGCGCATTCAGTTTCGATGACTTGACCGACGGCGAGTGGACGCTCGACATTGCGATGCAGTGTTTTTCCCCGATCCATGCCGAGATCACGATTGCACCAGACATGCCGGCGGCAGGCTGGGAGTTAAGGCTGCTGCCTACCGAGCAGATCACTGTAGGCGCGCAGCCAGTTATACTTTTGTCCCACGCACCGGCAGCCCCCGCGGAGCCAGAGCCAAAGAACCCCGACGTGAGACGGGCACAGGTTAATGCACCGAAGGCACCGCAGCCGCTCGCAGATCAGAATGACCAAAGCGCAGATGGATTCCTGATGCAGGGCAGCGTGAACAATGCGGCCACGTCGGCTTATTCGACCAATCCGGCGTTCGGCAATACGCGTTCCGGTGGAAGGGCGCTCTACACAGGAGGATTCACCGCTATACTGGATAACTCTGCGTTCGATGCGCGGCCTTACTCGCTGAGCGGCGTTGAGGCCACGAAGCCAGCATTCAACGACTTCACCGGTATTGCAGCCCTCCAGGGCCCCATTCGGATTCCGAATGTACTGCCTCGCGGGCCGAATTTCTTCCTCTCCTATCAATGGACGCGAAACAGCAGCTCGACGATCAATACCGGCCTGGTGCCCACCGGGGACGAGCGAAACGGAAACCTGGCGGGGCTCACCAATGCAATCGGGCAAACGGTGATGATTTACGATCCCGTGACCGGCGCGCCGTATTCAAACAACCAAGTCCCGGTCAGCACGCAGGCGGCGGAACTGCTGAAGCTTTACCCGCTGCCGAACATTGAGAACATAGCAAACTATAACTACCAGGCAGCGACGCTCGGCAGCACACACCAGGATGAACTTCAGTTGCGCCTCGATAAAAGCTTGGGACGCAATTATCTGTGGGGAAGGTTCGGCTTGCAGGATGGCCGGGCCCAGGATGTAAACCTATTCGGCTTTGTGGACCGCACCGACACGCTGGGTATCGGCAGCGAGATTCACTGGTCGCGGTGGATGCGCGGAGGGATATTGCTCTCCGCGAGCTACAGCTTCAATCGGATGCGTACCGAGGTGACACCGAACTTCGCGGAACGCGAGAACGTTTCAGGCGAGGCGGGAATCGGCGGAAACGACCAGGACCCGGTTAACTGGGGCCCCCCCTCGCTGAGCTTTTCATCGGGCTTTGCGGGCCTGAGCGACGCGAACAGCGCGTTTAACCGCAACAGGACCGATACGTTTTCCGTCTCGGCAGTTCTTTATCGGAGAAAACACTCGATCACCGTCGGCTGGGATCTCCGCAAACAGGAGTACAACTACTTTGCCCAGCAGAGCCCGCGCGGCGTTTTCACGTTTACCGGCGCGGCAACCGCGCAGCCGAGCGGCACCGCATTGACCACCGGTTCGGACCTTGCGGATTTCCTCATCGGTATTCCCGATACCAGTTCGATCGCGTTCGGTAACGCCGACAAGTACCTTCGCGAACCGGTCTACGATGTCTACGCGCAGGACGACTGGCGCGTGCTGCCGGCCCTGTCCGTCAAGGCCGGGATACGGTGGGATTACAGCGCCCCGATCACGGAGCTCTTCGGACGGCTGGTGAACCTCGATGTGGGGAGCGGATTTGCGAATGTGGTGCCGGTCCTCGGCAATGACCCAGTGGGACCTGTCACCGGAGAGCATTATCCCTCATCGCTTCTCCGGCCCGACCGGCGCATGATTCAGCCTAGGATCGGCATTTCCTGGCGGCCCATCCCCGCTTCGACGGTGGTTATTCGTGCCGGATACGGTATGTATGCGGATACGTCGGTGTATCAGGGCATCGTGATGCAAATGACGCAGCAGGCTCCGCTGTCCAAGAGCCTGAGCGTCGAAAACAGTGCGGCATGCCCGCTGACGCTGGCCAACGGATTCGCATCCTGCTCCGCTACAACTGCGGACACGTTCGGCATCGATCCGAACTTCCACGTCGGTTACGCGCAGATGTGGAACTTCGACGTGCAGCGCGATCTGCCCTTCGCGCTACAGGCAACGGCCAGTTATTCCGGCATCAAAGGCCTGCATGCCGCACAGGAGATTCTCCCCAACAGCTATCCGCTTGGCGCGACAAGTCCCTGTCCGAGCTGTCCCTCGGGGTTTGTCTATGAGACCTCCGGCGGCAACTCGATCCGCCACGCGGGCCGGTTTCAATTGCGACGGAGGCTGCGCAGTGGTTTTACAGCTTCGGCAACATATACCTATGCCAAGTCGATCGATGATGCCGCGTACCTGGGTGGGCAGGGCAATCCGGGAGCAAGCAGTGGAAGCCAGTCGTCGGGCCTGACAACACCTTCGGCGTCCGTGGCGCAGAACTGGCGCAATCCGCGCGCCGAGCGTTCGCTGTCAGCATTCGATCAGCGCCAGTTGCTCGCGTTGCAGGCGCAGTACACCACCGGCCAGGGATTGGAAGGCAATAGCCTCCTCGGCGGCTGGAGAGGCAGAGCGCTCAAAGAGTGGACGCTGCTGGGCACGCTGAACTTCGGCAGCGGACTGCCTGAAACACCGATTTATGCAGCCGCCGTTCCCGGAACAGGATTCAGCAATATGATCCGCCCCGATCTGACCGGGGCGCCTATTTACATCTCCGGTGCGAACACTCATCTTAACGCCGCCGCATTCTCGGCGCCAACCAGCGGCCAGTGGGGAACCGCAGGCAGGAATTCCATCACCGGGCCGAGTCAACTTTCGTTCAACAGTTCTCTCGCCCGGACCTTTCGCCCTCATGGCAAGACCTCCCTCGACGTACAGCTGATCTCGACCAACATCTTGAATCACGCAAGCTTCTCGAGTTGGAACAGCGATGTCCTCAACACGCAGTTCGGCCAGCCGGCTTCGGCGAATGCGATGCGCAGTTTCGAAATCAAGATGAATTGGAGGTTCTGACGATGCGATGCGCAGCGGCACTCGCTCTCTTTGTCGCGGCTGCGGCAGCCTCGCTGCCGCAGCAAGTCGGGCAGAACAAGACGCCCGATCAGAGCCAGGAGTTTACGCTTTCCATTCAGTCGAACCTGGTGGTGGAGGCTGTCACCGTCAAGGACAAGCAGGGGAATTTCATCCGCGGCCTCGCCGCGAAGGACTTCGTATTGACCGAGGACGGAGCGCCGCAAACCATCCGCTACTGCGAGCACCAGGACCTGGCAGAGACGGCCAAACCGTTGCCGGAGGCCCCGGCAAGCGGGAACATTACCATTTACAACCGTCTCTCGCGCACGTAGATCGCCCCCGAACCCCTGGACAAGCAGCGATACAAGAACCGGCGTCTGCTGGCGTTCTACTTCGATATGACGGCATTGCCGCAAGGGGATCAGATGCGCGCACTCGACGCCGCGCAGCAGTTCGTTCGCACGAAGATGACCACCGCAGACATGATTGCCATTCTGCGCTATGCGGGCGGATCGGTCGACATTCTTCAAGACTTTACCAGCGATCGTGACCGGCTCCTCAGCATTCTCGAGACGATGGTTGTCGGAGAAGGCCAGGCAGAGGCCGGCAGCGTCAGCGACGCGAGCAGCGCCGACACGGGCGCGGCGTTTGGACAAGATGACGCCGAGTTCAACGTCTTCAACACCGACCGCCAGCTCGCCGCATTACAGACCGCCGCCCAGACGCTCGGCCACGTCAGCGAGAAGAAATCGCTCATCTACTTTGCCAGCGGCCTGCGCCTGAATGGAATCGACAATGAGGCGCAAATGCATTCCATGGCGGATGCGGCCATCCGGGCCGGTGTGTCCATCTGGACAGTCGACGCGCGCGGTCTCGTCGCCATGGCGCCTATGGGCGATGCCACGCAGGGCTCATCCGGCGGTCAGGCCATGTACACGGGAGGGGCGGCGCTGGCCATGACGACAGGCTTCCAGCAGTCGCAGGACACGCTCTACGCCATCGCGGCCGATACCGGTGGCAAGGCATTCCTCGACAACAACGACCTCACGCGCGGCATCGTGCAGGCCCAGCAGGCTATCTCCGACTATTATCTTGTGGGCTACTACACCACCAACACCGAGCCGAACGGCAAGTTCCGCCGCATCAACATCACGCTTAAAGACACTCAGGAAGCCAAACTCGACTATCGCCAAGGCTATTATGCAGACAAGGTATTTCAGAAGTTCAACGAAGTCGATCGCGAGCGACAGCTTGAAGAAGCTCTGATGCTTGAAGATCCGATCACCGATCTGACTCTTGCCATGGAGATCGACTACTTCCAGTTGAACAGGGCTGAGTATTTTGTTCCCATCATCGTGAAGATTCCCGGCAGGGAGCTGGCATTGGCCAAGCGTGGCGGTAACGAATATACGCGCATTGACTTTATCGCTGAAATCAAGGACCTTGTGGGCGGGACAACCGTCTCCAATGTGCGTGATTACGTCAACAAGAAACTGTCGGATTCTACTGCGGCAGAATTGGCCAGGAGGCCTATCGAGTACGACACTGGAACCACGCTTCTGCCCGGCAAGTATTCGATTAAATTTCTGGCGCGCGACGATGAGACGGGCAGAATCGGCACCTTCCAGACCACATTCGTCATTCCCAACCTCAACAAGGAGGAGAAGCGCATTCCCATTAGCGCCGTGGTGCTCTCGAGCCAGCGCGTGGATTTGAACGAAGCTATCTATAACGCTTCGAAGGCAAAGGAGGCAGCAAAAAACAATGCTGTTGACCCGCTCGTTCACGATGGCAAGCGGCTGATTCCAAGCGTGACGCGCGTCTTCTCGACCGGCCATCGGATTTACGTCTATTTCCAGACATACAAGCAGTCGCAGGCCGGAGGACAAGCTCCTGCGGCGAATGTGCAGCAGCCGCTCTTCGCGTTTGTCACACTCTACCAGGGCGGCAGGAAAGTGTATGAGACGCCGCCGCACTCGATCGTGCCCGGCACGACAGGCCAGCTGAGCACGATGGACCTGAACTTCGATCTCGACATCGACAATCTCCCGCGCGGCTCCTACGACTGCCAAGTGACGGTCCTCGATCCCGCGACGCAGAAAGCCGCCTTCTGGCGCGCACCGATATCGCTAGTGCAGTGAAACATCAGGTATCGGGCTTCATTTCAAGTTTAAGGTAGTGGGGATGAGTTTGAATCTGGCATGATTCATCGTCCCCGGATTTTTGAGAACAAGAAAGGATGCCCGCTGCTTTTTGGGGAGGAACAAATGGGAATTCCGAAGCCCATATCGAAGTATCAAGATCTAATTTATGATGTGGGGCTCCACAAAGGAGAGGATGCTGAGTTCTAGTTACGCAAAGGCTTTCGTGTTGTTGCGTTCGAAGCAAATCCGGATTTGATAGCCTATTGCAAGGAAAGGCTTAAGAAATTCCTCGATTGCAAACAGCTGACCATTGTTGAAGGAGCGGTCGTAAACTCAGATCTAATAGATGCCGGTAGCCATACGATTCGGTTCTACAAGAATTGCTGCGCATCCATCTGGGGAACTGTCAATGCCGATTGGGCAGAGCGCAACGCGAGGCTCGGCGCGGCAAGCAGTGTTATCGATGTCAGAGCGATTAGCTTTTCGGATGCGATAGTTAAGTATGGTATGCCGTACTACATGAAAATTGATATCGAAGGATGGGATACAGTTTGCATAGAATCTCTCCGGGATTTCGAGGAGCGACCAACTTATATTTCTATGGAATCAGACAAGATGCGGTTTGAGAACATAGAACGTGAAATTGATTTGCTCGCCGAATTAGGCTATATCTCCTTTCAGGCAATCGAACAGTCGGCGATACCATGGTCTCAATCTCCTCCATATCCGCCCAAAGAAGGTAGGTACGTTGCGCAGCGTTTCGAGCGAGGCTCATCCGGGCTATTTGGAGCAGAGCTTCAGGGTAATTGGAAATCCAAGCGTGAGATTTTGCGTCAATATTTCGCCATTCGCCTTGGATACTGTCTACTGGGTGATAACGGAATTATGAACAAGTGGAAATTTGCGGGATCTAGTTTGATTCGATTCTGGACACGAGCCACCATTCGCCAAATTACACGTGCATCCGTGCCAGGATGGTATGACACTCACGCTCGGCATCGTGACTTGGCTACCTGAATCGGTCGAAGTCGGATTCGATTTTCATCAAGGTAGGAGGAAAGAAATGAGTCGAAACTGTTCACGGTCGTCCACTGCACAAAAAATGCGACTCGTGCGATCACCAGAAGTATGCCGAACATTCTACTCTTCCAAACCTGCACCAAACTCCCTCAGCCAAGTCTCGCGCTTGACTGTGACCTGCACGCAGCGGTAGCGCGCCGCGTGACGTCCCCGCGCTGGAGTTCGGTTCGGGGCGGAGAGCCAGCGTCTCACGAGGTTCGTCGCACCCCGAATCATATGCGCTGCGCCTCCAGTTCGAGGTCCGAAGCCCCGGTACCCCGGGCACATTTACTTCAGGGCGTCAGTTTGAAGCCATAGGAAGGCGTCACGCAGCGCCACGGTTCCGGTGATGGCGGCCAGCATTGCGATTTCGTGCCACTCGCCGCTTGCCCGGGACGATCCACCCCAGCAGACCTTGATACCTGCATGGTTCAGTCAGGCCGGACTCCCGACGTTGTTAGCGGTCTCGAAGTTGATCGGCGTCGTTGGGCCGAAGCCCCAGAATGTTCATCCACCGACAGAAAGAAGGTACGCTCATTTGGTGATACTTTTGGTGATACTTTCTTTTGAAATTCTGTGCAGGCTCGTGCAGCTCGGTGCACCAAAGTTGATATCTTATATCTCTACAATAATTAGACATATGCGTCATTGTGCCGAATCGTGCAGTTCGATGCATTGAGATCATAATCGGACTTAAAATCCGGAGCAAATGGTTGTGCCCTGAGTGCCGCGTCGCGCGCCAGGTCCAGTCTGGTTGAGCGGTTTTCCAGTTCTTGGCGCGGGAGCATCATTAGACGCCTGGAAATCGGGCAGGCTGGAGATGGCACTCAACTGGCGCAAATCCCGCTCCAGATACTCCAGATAGGTCTGCACGTGGGCGGAGAACCACAGGCCGCGATCCGCTTCCGATTTGATTTGAGCGCCAGCGGAAAACCTCCGCGTAGCAACCATCGTGGCGAGTCGGCGGGCTCCTCCGGCCATTTGGACCCGTAGCAATTCCTCACCCAAACCGCAGGGATTCTCGATTGCGAATGTTGACATAAAAGAATATTTTCCTCTAGAATCATATTCTCGATGAAGAAAACATAGCCATGGACGTTACGCCTATAACAGAGAGCAAAGTCGCCGGAGCACTGCGTAGCCAGATCCCGGTGCGGGCGCTACCGGGAGTGTCGATCACAAATGTTGAACAGAACCCAGAGCAGCCCTTCGACGTTAGTTTTGATCTCCTTTCAGGCCCCAATCAGATTCGAGTGCTGGGAGAAGTTAAAACCAGTTTCTCACCGCGCATCCTCGAAGAAATTGGCCCATGGATACGAAGGCTGAAGTTGTTGCGCCCCGATGTTGCTGTCGCTGTGATCGCACCGCAACTGTCCGCCCAGTCTCAGGCGTTCTGCATCGAGAATGGAATCGACTTCCTCGACATGGCGGGCAATATTTTCATCAACGTTCCGGGCAAGTTCACGTTGCAGCGGAGCGGGATGCGCGCTAGTGGCGAACCCATTGCTCCATCCCAGAGCGAGCGCGCCGTCAATGTCTTCTCTGGCCGTTTCTCTCGTGTTCTGCGAGTCCTCATACAGCAGCCTCGATCATGGAGCGTCAGTGAGATTGCAAGAGAACTTGAAAACGAGAGTGCGCGGTTTAGGAAGCGCTTTCCCGGCACGGAAGTCGATTTCACAATCAGCCAAGGATCTGTATCGAAGGCAATCGCCGGCCTCGAGGAACAACTAGGAGTTCGGCGGCGAGGAACTGCCATAGTCGTACCCGAACCAGGCCGTCTGCTTCAGCTGTGGGCGGAAAAGTACAAAGAGCGATATCGGTGGCGGTTGAGAAGTTCCTTCACAACGACTAACCCGTTCGGGAAAAACTTGGAGGCTATTGCTAGCGGGATCTCCCCGATGATTCCAGATGCATACGCGTTCACAGGAGCGATCGCGGCGTTGACCGATGCTCCATTCGTCGATATTGACACCGTCGATGTATTTGTTCTCGGCGGGGAAACCAGCACGCTGCGTGATCTCAAGTCGCGACCGCCAGTTGATGGCTATGGCGGCGGCTTTGGTTCAGGCGCTGGTTTTGCGGATGGTAGTGGTTATGGATCCGGGATAAAGCCGAAACTGCGCTTCATCACTCCCTATGATGCTGGGGTCTTCATGTACGAGAAGCAGGTCGGAACGGTGTCAGTGGTTTCGCCTGTGCAATCCTACCTGGATCTCTATGCCCGTGGGGGGCGTGATCTGAAGCAGGCCGAATACCTGCTCGATAATGTTCTTCAGCCACAATGGGGCCGCGCATGATCCCGGAACCTCAGAAGACATATCTGCTGGAACTGCTGGATGCGTTGGGGCCAGCGTCTGGCGACTTTGTCGTCGCCGGCGCGCAGGCGATGAAATTCATGGTGGAGCAGGCACGCGCAACAAAGGACATCGACTTTGTTCTGGATGTGGTCAAACTCCGTGGGGAGCCTTTACAGCTGAGCACCCAATTGGAGCAACTGGGATATCGGGTCGTCGACGGCTCCCGCAACTTCCAGTTCGAAAAGCCGATTCCCAAGAGCGCTGAAACGATGCGGATCGAATTCATGGCACCTGAAGAATTCAAACGCGAAAAGGACTTTCGCGTGGATATCCAGAACGGCGTTCATGCTCGCGCCTGCATCGGCGGTGGTATAGCTGTTGTCGAGTCAGAGATCCATCAACTCGCAGGTCTCCTGCCAGATGGCTCAGAATTCACGGCAGCGCTCCGGATAACGAAGCCACATGCGCTGATCATGCTGAAGCTCTTGGCACTTGATGATCGCTATCGCAACATTCGTGGGCCAGCGGAAGCCCGGCATGATCGAGAGGAAGCGCGCACTCATGCGGCCGACATTGTGGCAATCGCCTCTGCCCAATTAGACTTAGCGACATTCCGGGCAGCTTTCCAGAAGCAGTTCAATGTTGACCCCGACCTCGGCGAACGAGTGTTGGGGATTCTCCGCGACTACTTCCATGAGAATGTATCCCCTGGGCTCTTGGTGTATGAAGAATTCCTCGCGGCTGACAGGCCACTTGATCGTGAAGCGAGACGCGAGGTAGCCGACGAATTGGAGCGAGCATACCGGCTGATGAGAGATTTTTCGGCGGAATAGATAACCGGGATTCAGGGCAGCCGCGCTTCGTAAGCGGACACCACAGATGCTCATTCGTTTTAGGCGTTGAGGGGTGTGGACAATTCCGCCCCGACCTAATCTGAACCCGATGTCCGCGCCTTCAATTGTGCCCGGGAGTGCCATTCGATGAGCACATCGTCGACCGGTCTCGCACGGCTATCCATCGTTCGGAAAGCATTTTCTGTAGCGCGGTGTAGCGCGGTAAAACCGTTGAAAAGGGGCCAGATGGTGGAGCGTATGGACTGTAGAGAGAATCCTAGTTTCTAGGTAAGACGTATTAATTCTGTTATTTATGTGATTACGCGAGGGTTACGGAAAAGCCAAGAATTCGAGTCCCTTCTTCGGCACCAGATATTTTAAACGCTTCAAAATGAGCTGCCTTCGGGCGGCTCCTGTTGTTTAGTTAGATTTTGGTTAGGTGAATCTACGGCGAAGGCATTTCCCCCCAATCTACCCTTCAGCCCGCTTATACCCGCTAAACCGTCCTGCGAATTTCAGAACCCGTGAGAAGGCCATACTCACGGCGAAATGCCTTATGGCCCCTTGGTGCTGGCTGGCGATGCAGGCGTTCTGGAGCCGTTCTGAAAAGTGATTCCCAAAATATAAGCCCCGGCCGATGGTCTGGCCGGGGCTTTTTTATAGTTTAAGTAATTTAGATAATTTAGTTAGAACGTCAAGCGCAGTGAGAACTGTACCTGACGAGGCGTGTTATGCGAAGAGAAGCCTACGCCACCGGGGGCATAGCCCAGGGTGCCATCGCTTCCGCTCGGGTTGTTGAGGCCTTGCACGTTAAACACGTTGAAGGCATCCATGTTGAACCGCAGGTTCGTCTTTTCCGTGATCGGGAAGACCTTGAAAATAGACGCGTCAGCGGACCAGTCCATCGGGCCATTCAGAACCGTGTGCGAGAAGGGATTGGAGCCGATTCCCGAAGCCGTGTTGGCTGTGGGGTAGGGTTGGTACTGAATCGGCGCAATCTTTCCGTCGGTAGTCTGAATGTTTACATAGTCGCTTCCATATTCCTTGTCGACGACTGTTTTGCCAGCGACCGGAGCGCTGCAGGCGCCGGTGGATACGGACGGACTTTGGTAGGGAGCCCAGTTGGAGGGAAGGCCGCTGATGACAGTGGACAGCCCCGCCGAGCAAGTGTTGCCAGAGATGGTCGTCGGGGCAATATACCCGTTGAACCATTCGTATTCCTTGTAGCACGTGCCGCTGGTGCAGTTGGTGATCGGCGCGCTCTTCTTGTACATCTTGATCGGATTGGTTGCGCCCCAGTGAGTTGAGGTGACCGTGAAGTCCTGCGAGGTGACACTGCCGCTGCCGGCAATCTGATAGCCGCCGACAATCTCATCCAGCAGACGGTTGGC